>SDBV01001514.1_pt1 | contig 35036 bp, 20 predicted proteins | sample 2277081 | NCBI WGS metagenome assembly SDBV01 (sample SAMN10402039, study PRJNA504765) | marine sediment metagenome | isolation source: marine sediment core GS10_PC15, 223 cmbsf | place: Arctic Ocean: Southern Knipovich Ridge | collected 2010 | reverse complement strand
CAAAACCGAGTCCCGTGTAAGATCTGACCAAAGCATATCTGAAAAATACAATCTAAACATTCAACAAAAAAGAAGTATTGGAAAACTGGCTGCCAGGGAGGTTAATGATAATGAAACGATCATCATCGACTCAGGATCCACCACTGAAGAATTATGTAAAAATCTTTCGGATAAAAAAGATTTAACCATCATAACCAATGCAATTAATATTGCCAACATCGTTATGCATTATCCGAATGTGAATCTGATCATTCCGGGAGGTTACCTCAGGAAAAATTCCAATTCTTTAATTGGTCCCTTGGCCGAATCCAACCTTAAAAACCTGTATGCCGACAAGACCTTTCTTGGCGTCGATGGACTGGATACGACAAAAGGCTTATACACTCCAAATATTGAAGAAGCGCATTTAAATCAAAAAATGATTGAAATCACTAAGGAGGTTATCGTTTTGGTAGATGCATCAAAATTCAGAAAAAAGAGCCTGGCGCTTATTTGCGCATTAAATAAAGTTGACAAAATCATTACCGATTCAGGCATTGAGATCCAAGACAGAAAAAACCTGGAAGACATCGGAATAGAAGTTCTTGATTCATGATTTTTTAATATTCTAAAATATTTATTTTTATCAACTTGAAGATAATTAATATGTCTCAACGTATAATGAAAATAATAATCACTTCAATTATTCTAACATCCCTGCTGATGGGATGTATTGAGAAAACAATAAATCCGGCGACCATACCAACCGACATGCTTTATGATAGTTGGTGGGAAGGACGTCATGAAAAGGTATTAGAAAATAATAAATCAAATCCGGAATTTATACTGATTGGCAATTCCATATTGAACTCTCTTGATAATACTAACCGTCAAAAGGTATGGAATAAATATTTGGCCCCATACAATACCGTAAATATGGGATTTAGTGGTGACCGTACAGAAAACGTGATCTGGCGATTGCAGAATGGTGAAATTGATGGAATTAATCCAAAGCTTGCTTTATTATTAATTGGAACAAATAATACGGATGGCAACCATTACCTTAGCATTACACAACCAACAGAACTTGCAGAAGGAATTTGGGAAATCTGCAATATTATTCGAAAGAAGCTCCCCGATACTCAAATTCTACTGCTGGGGATTTTACCTTATGGCTACACGCAAAACAACAGAGATAATCTTAACAAGGAAACTAATCGTATCATTTCTAATTTTCCTGCGAAAGATCCTAAAATTCATTACCGGGATATAAGCTCTATTTTTCTGGATTCTGAATTGAAGGTTAAAAAGTCGTTGATGCCGGATTACCTGCATCCAAATGCTGAAGGTCATTTGTTGATGTTTGAGACACTTGAGGATGATATTGCAGAGCTGATAAGTCCTTCAGGTTCTCAATAACTGTGAACTATTGTGATATCCACCCACATACGCCCAAAAAATGAGAGTTTAGGAAATCCCTTTGAATGATTTTTTCGCTCCAGAAAATATCCAATATAAATAGGTGGAATGCCCGACATACTTGTTAATAATATGTGCAGCTTTTCCGGGTGGACTAATATGTCTGATTTTATCTAAGAAATCTATGGCATACATTAGAACATCTTATGAAAAACAGGCCTGAAAAATAAATTTAATATTACATCAAAAGATTTGTCCAGTATTACTCTTGTCAACTTGTTCTTAACCTAATTATGATTATGAAAAAAGAGAATATAAATAGCCGAAGGAATTTCCTCAAACAATCTACAGCGATAACAGGAGCCGTTATGACAGGAGGTTTGAATATTGGTCAAAGTGCTTATGCAAGCGGAGCAGATACGATTAAGGTTGGCCTTGTGGGCTGCGGCGGGAGAGGTACGGGAGCTGCTGCCCAGGCATTGCAATCAGGGTCTAATATAAAGCTCGTAGCTATGGCTGATGTGTTTGGAGACAAACTCAAAAGCAGTTACCAGAATTTACTAAAAATTAATGAAATAGCTAGTCAGATCGATGTAACTGAAAAGAACAAATTCGTTGATTTTGATGGCTATAAGCATGTTGTTGATGTATCAGATGTAGTAATACTTGCAACTCCTCCGGGTTTTCGGCCAGCGCATTTTGAATATGCAGTTGAGAAAAGCAAGCATATTTTCATGGAAAAACCATTGGCATGCGATGGCCCGGGAATCAGAAGAATTCTGGCTGCAGGAAAAATAGCTACAGAGAAGAACCTGAAAGTTGTTGTAGGTCTCCAAAACAGGTATGATCCCGGGTATATTGAGATGGTCAATAGAATCATACAGGGAGACATTGGGCAAATTGTTTCAAGTACATGCTATTATATGAAAGGTCAGTATAAAGTAATCCCGAGGACAATCCAGGAGACAGAGTTGGAATTTCAAATTAAAAACTGGCATTTCTTCAATTGGCTGTGGGCAGGAGCTCCGGCAGGTCTCCAAATCCATAATACAGATATTGTAAATTGGGTAAAAGATGCATACCCGCTCAAAGCACAGGGAATGGGAGGCCGAGCGGTAATTGACGGACCAGATACCGGTGAAGTTTTTGACCACTTCTATATCGAGTACACATATGGTGATGGCACTAAATTGCATAGCCAGATAAGGATAATGGATAATGTATTGAATAAAAACGGATCGTTTTTCTTAGGAACTGCGGGAACCGCAAATCTCCGGGAAGGGATAAGAGATTTGTCGGGCAACAAATTGTGGAGATACAGGGACAAAACTAATCCTAATCCATATCAGATAGAACACGACAAATTGTTTGAAGCAATACAAAATGACCAGCCATTAAATGATACGGAATTTGGAGCCAAAAGTACTATGACATCCATAATGGGCCGCATGGCCTGTCACTCAGGAAAAGAAATTTATTGGGATGATGCACTTAATTCAACTTTGAGTCTTGTTCCGGAAAATATAAGGAGAGATTCTGATCCTCCGATCATGCCCAATAGTCAAGGTATTTATCCAATCCCGGTGCCGGGTCATACAATGGTTCTTTAAGGACAATATTTTTTAAAGTCTAATTTTCCAATGTGATTTTGTGAATTGAAATGATTTCCATTATCGAGATAAATATAAAATGATTTTGTCCTAATCCTTCTAATGTTTTTTGGCGGAGTTAGTAAAATCAATTCATAATTAATAAAATATGAACAAACAGACAAAACGGTTAACGTCGCTTGATTTTTTTAGAGGAGCAACCGTGGCAGCTATGATTATGGTCAATGATCCGGGAAGCTGGGAAATAAAGTATCATCAATTGTCGCATGCCGAATGGGAGGGCTGCACCATGACCGATTTAATATTTCCCTTCTTCTTATTTATTGTGGGAGTTGCTATTTCATTATCTTTTGGAAAAGCCATTCAAAAAGGATTAAACAAGAATGATCTGTTTATAAAGACCATCAAACGCAGTGCTATAATATTCTCACTTGGCTTATTTCTCAACCTGATTCCGGAGTTTAATTTTGGTGAACTAAGAATCCCTGGAGTACTGCAGCGTATTGCTATAGTATTTTTGTTTTGTTCATTTATCTTTTTGTATGCCAGTAAGAGAAATCAATACCTGTGGTTTGGAGGTATTCTCCTTGGATATTATGTATTGATGATGTTTGTTCCTGTACCGGGTATTGGTGCGGCAAACCTTGAGCCTGAACATAATTTTTCTGCTTGGTTTGACAGATTAATACTCAATGGTTATTTGGGAAAGAAAGGAAGCGGAAGTTTTGACATCACTGGTATTTTCACCTCGATTCCTGCAATTGCCTCCGGTTTATCAGGGGTTTTGGTAGGTCATTTGTTGGCAGAAAAGAAGTTTGATGAGAATGTCAAATTAATTTGGATGTTTGTCGCCGGAAGTGGCATGATGCTGACTGGATGGATATTCAGCTTTGAATTTCCAATAATCAAGAAACTCTGGACTTCATCATATGTCCTTTATACCTCTGGTATTGCCACGATAGCCTTCGCAGTATCATACTGGTTTTTAGACGTTCTCCAATACCTTAGGTTTACCAAGCCATTTCTTGCCTTTGGGATGAATGCCCTGATAGCCTATTTCGCTGCCGCGCTTATTGGGACACTGACTGGCAGAATAGAATTTATGTACAATGGCGAAATGACCAGTGTTAAAACCTGGGTGTACAATGATGTGCTGTCTTCAGTTTTAAATCCCCACAATGCTTCATTCGCCTATTCGATAATAAATGTTGCAATTTTATTTATCCCGGTTTGGTGGATGTATAAAAGGAAAATTATCATAAAGGTTTGACATCAATATATTTACCTGCCACTAATCATAATCCTATATAAAAACAACTAAGTGTCCAATTTCATCAAAAACAAGAAGGAATTTATTAGATGGCAGACTTGTTTGACTAATTGTAAAATGGATAAGTATTTTTTTTATTATAAATAAATAATCATGGAAATCATCATTTCGAAAGATAAAAACGAGCTGGGCTTGCAAGCCGCTAAAAGAGGCGCTCAATTTATCAGGGTGGCAATTAAGGAAAATGGAAGCGCTAGCATCATAGTAGCTACTGGCGCTTCCCAATTTGAAATGCTCAATATATTAGTTAAGGAAAATATTGACTGGTCTGCAGTCACTTGTTTTCATTTAGATGAATATATCGGGCAATCAGAAACACACCCAGCATCCTTCAGGAATTATTTAAAAGTGAGGTTTGTTGATTTAGTTGAACCAAAAGAATTTCATTATATAAATGGGGAAAACAATACAATAGAAGAGTGTCAGCGACTTCATGATCTAATCACAAAACATCCTATAGATGTAGCATTTGTGGGTATTGGTGAAAACGCTCATTTGGCTTTTAATGATACTCCGGCTGATTTCGAAATCATAGACGCATATATTAAGGTAGAATTAGATCTTCCTTGCAGAAAACAGCAGATGGGAGAAGGGTGGTTCGGAAGCCTGGCAGAAGTCCCAACTCATGCCATAAGTATGTCTGTTAGCCAAATCATGAAATCCAGACATATTATTTGTTCCGTTCCTGATAAAAGAAAGGCTGATGCTGTTGCAAAATCAGTTGATGGAAAGGTGACTCCAATGGCTCCAGCTTCTATTTTGCAAAAGCATAATTCAACATTTTTGTATCTTGACCAAGAATCTTCCTCAAATTTAAATACCGAAGATAGCTGATCAATTTGAATCTTTAGCATTCGAATTGATTACTAAAATGAGAATTTTCTTTATCGGGCTCTATCCTCATTATTTGATAGAACCCGATTATTATATTAATAAAAAATCGTCTGAGATTATAAATTCAAGCACGAATATTACATCAAGACCAAAAAAACATAAATGAAGTAGGTGCAATGATCGCATCGATTGTTTATAATGTATTGATTGAATTCCAAAAGCACGAACGTGAACAAAAAACTGATAGATAAATTTTTAAGGCATGAGTGTAATGCTCAGGAAGAACTTGAAATATTAACTTGGTTAAAGTCAACTGAGCATGAGGAACTTGAGGAATTTATTGAAGTCGATCTTAAAGAAGCGTTTGCTAAAGAAAAAGATACTAAAATAGAACTTTGTCATATTTTACCGAAAATACTTGATTCTGAAGAAAACGATGAAGCTGAAAATGAATATCCCCTAGATAGTTATTTTAGAACAAATCAATACACTGAGAAAAATTCAAAAAGAGTACTTCATTTTGTGGCTAAATGGGCTGCTGCGATCTTACTTATTGCAGGATTTTCTTTTTTCTTCAATTATAACTTGAATAAGGTTGATACCGTTCAATCAGGGCGTAGCAATCAATATATAGTAAAAGAGAACCAGAGAGGCAGAAAGTCAACCATTTTCCTAAAAGACGGATCTGTGGTGCATTTAAACTCTGAAAGTAAAATCACCTATCCTGAAGTTTTTTCTGACAGTCTAAGGATCGTTAATTTGGAAGGGGAGGCCTTCTTTGAAGTAGCAAAAAATGCATCCAAACCATTTATAGTAAAAGCTGGTCCAGTTGACGTCAAAGTATTAGGTACAACCTTTAACGTTCGATCATTTTCCGATACTGAGCAGATTAAAGTTTCACTTGTTAGTGGTCAGGTCGAAGTATTAAATAAAATCAAAAGTGAGAGCCGCTCAGAAAATATAATACTAACTCCTGATCAATCTGTAGTCTACCTCCGTGATAAAGAATCCTTTAATGAAATATCGAGCTTTAATTCTGATGAAGATATTGGCTGGAAAGATGGGATCATTTATTTTAATAAAGCGGGATTTATTGCCGTGATCAACAAATTGGAAAGTTGGTATAATGTCAATTTTGAGATAAAAAACGATCCATTAACTATCTGGAGTTATACGGGTAAATTTCAAAATCAGAATCTTGAGAACGTGCTTAATAGCATTGGATTCAGCCAGGAATTTACTTTTGAGATTGAAAAAGAAAAAATAATCATCAAATTTAAAACACCTAAATATGATACCAATCCCTGACACATAAAAAATAAGACAAAAAAAACTCTTCCTACAAATTTGCCGAGAAGTAGGAAGAGTTTAGAGTTAATTAATTTATTGTAAACAATAATTCATAAAATTATGGAATTAAATCAAATACTAATAAGATTAATGAAATATTCATTGATTGGAATATCGCTACAGTGTCTCTTTTTTACTTTAATACTTGCGGATAAATCTAATGCCCAAAGCTACCAAAGTGTTAAAGAGATAATCATTTCTGTAGATCTGGAAAATGCTTCCCTAAGCGAAACTTTCAATTACATAGAGATTAAGACGGGCCTGACGTTCAACTTTGATGATTATCAGTTGGAAAACAACAAAACGAAAATCAGTTTTAATAACGGGAAATCAACAGTTGAGGAATTGTTATTGCATGTTTCCAAACAGGCAAACCTTCATTTCAGACAAGTCAATAACAATATCAATGTCTTGAAAAGTAAGAAAAAGGTTAAAAATGATAATGCTAAAATTGAGATAATTCTCCAGGATATTAATATTACGGGAAAAGTCAACTCATTGGAGGATGAGACAGGATTGCCTGGTGTAAATATAGTTGTCAAGGGGAGTACAATTGGCACAGTAACCGACATAGATGGAAATTATAGTTTAGAGGTTCCTGATGAAAATGTAATACTGGTTTATTCATCAGTGGGTTTTACTACTGAAGAAATAACTGTAGGGAACCAAACAGTTATCAATATGAGCATGTCTCCTGATATTACCGCACTTTCTGAAATTGTAGTGATTGGCTATGGTTCAGTTGAGAAGAAAGATCTTACCGGTGCCGTGGTTTCATTGAAACTAGAGGATATGACTATTGGAGCTGCTGTAAATTCAGTATCGGGAATGCTGCAAGGAAGAGCAGCAGGCGTCGAAGTATCAGCAAATGATGGTTTACCCGGTCAAAATTTGAACATCGTTATAAGAGGGAGTACCTCCATTTCCAATAGTAACGAACCATTATACGTAGTGGATGGCTTTCCAATTGCTTCAGGGGTTTCTATTTCGCCCGAAGATATTGAATCTATTGACATATTGAAGGACGCAGCTTCTTCAGCAATATACGGATCAAGAGGTTCATCAGGAGTAGTTATAATTACCACCAAAAGAGGCAAGAATGGAAAAACAAATATTAGTCTGGATGGCTATTATGGTATTCAATCAATGAACGGAAGTGTAGAATATTTAGATTGGGATAAAAGCGCAAGGATTGTAAATGAGCAGTATGCCCAAGGACCAAATGACGGAAATCCCTGGTATAGTGCAGAGGACTTAGCTTCACCTTACAACACTAATTGGCTTGAAGAAGTGACCAGGGAAGCTCCGGTTCAAAGTTATACGCTTAGAGCATCTGGCGGAGACGACAAATCACATTTTTCATTATCAGGTAATTACTTTGGACAAGACGGTATTTTTATTAAAAGCGACTTTGAACGCCTGTCATTTCGATTGAATGCTGATCGTAAATTTGGTGCCAAGACAAAAGTTGGGATGAATATTTATACATCAAGAATTGATGCCGGCGCCATGGACAGAAGACCTGGTTCCCGTACCCTTTCTCCTTTGTATGCTGCGTTGCGTGCCTCACCAGGAAGGGCCGCATATAATGATGATGGTACTTTGGCCCAAACAGCTTTCTCAAGAGATACAAAACCATTCAGGAATCCAATTGGATTTTTCACCAAACGTGAAAATGATTATAGTGAATGGAGAACGTATGCAAATATGTTTCTTGATTATGAGATATTGGATAATTTCAAAGCACGATTAAACATGGGTTTTGACCATACAGCAGGCACAAGCGCCGAATATCAGCCGCAGGAAGTTTCTGCATGGGGGACTTTGCCGGTCGGAAGTATAGATGAATCCAAAAGCAATACCTATTTGATCGAAGGAACGCTTGACTATAAATTTAAATTCTCTTCAGACATCCATGCACTGAATCTTTTGGGTGGCGCTTCGACACAATATGATGATTACTTTTCATTTGGATTGTTTGGATCAGGATTTCCAACAGACAAAACGTTATATTATAATTTGGGATCTGCCGAAAACCAAACCATTAGCAGTTATAAGGAAGATAAAACGCTCATTTCGTTCTTTGGACGGGCCAATTATAATTATAAAGAAAAATTATTGCTGACTGCCACAGTAAGATCTGATGGAGCTTCGCAATTTGGCGAAAATAAAAAATGGGGTACTTTTCCATCTGCTTCCGCAGCCTGGAGAATTGTAGAAGAAGCTTTTTTGAGCAACGCTGATTTTGTAAGTGAGCTTAAATTAAGAGCCTCCTATGGTATTACCGGTAACAATAATTTTTCACCATATACTTCATTAGCAAGAGTTGGGGCAACAAGCTCGGTCTATACTTTTGATGGAGGGTCGTCTCTGTCCGGCCTGGGATCTGATGGTGAATTTGCCCCGAATCCCGACCTGCAATGGGAGACTACAAAGATGTTGAATTTTGGAGTAGATTTTGGCCTTTGGAATAATAGGTTATTCGGCTCAGTTGAGGTATATAATTCAAATACGGAAGATCTTATTATTGATAAACCAATCTCCGGTCCTTCTACAGGATATTCCAAAATACGGGCTAATGTAGGTGCAATAACCAACACAGGTGTTGAGTTAACCTTAGGAGGTCACATTATAACTGGTGATAAATTCAAGTGGACGGCTAATGGCAATTTTTCGAAAAATGAAAATGAAATTACCCAGTTGGATGGTGAAAATCCGATTATTCTTGCTATTGCACGGCAACCTTATGGTGAAATAGGAGAACACCCCTACCGACAGTTAGTTACCGGTGGAAAAATAGGAGACTTTTTCGGGTATACCTATAGAGGTGTTTTGCAGCCTGGAGAAATTTACTCGCCACAGCCAAATACCACAAAAGCTGGAAGCGCTTTATATGAAGATATTAATGGTGATGGCATCATTAATAGTGAGGATAGAGGCGTAATTGGTAATGCTAATCCAGATTTTATTTGGGGGCTAAACAATCATTTTGAGTTTGGAGGTTTATACCTTGATATGTTTTGGCAAGGTGTTGTTGGTAACGATATCTTTAATTTTAAAGCCATTGCCGCCGATCGTTCTCTGAGCACAAAAGCGCTCGACAGATACAGCCCTACCAATACAACGGGTACACGCCCGGGGGTTGATTATTTTGCCAACGAGTATGGTTCATACGTAAATACTGAATTTTTTGAGGATGGTTCTTATGTAAGGCTTAAAAATTTATCCTTAGGGTATAATTTTAATATGGAAAGCGTATCATGGATAAGTAACCTTAACCTATATATTCAAGGTCAAAATTTATTTACGTTTACAGATTATACAGGTTATGATCCAGAAGTTAGTTTTAACTATCAAGGTTCTCAGAATAGTGTGAATAGGGGAGTTGATGATTATGGTTTCCCTAATTTCAAAACCTATACAATGGGACTTAAGCTAACATTTTAATGACAATTTCAAATTTTGATATCATGAAAAAAGTAAATATATTTTTGTTGACATTTTTAATACTGGCAATAAGTACCATATCCTGTAATGAACAGCTTGAAGAAAAGGTTTACTCCGAACTGTTAGTTAATACTGCCTATGAAACAGAAGAGGATGCTGAGGCATTAATCTTATCTATTTATACCGGGCTTAGAGGAACAGATTGGGGAACATATTATGAATATGATTTTTTGGAGATAAGTGAATCAGGCACTGATACTTACGGAATAGATAATTGGGATCCTGGCAATCAAAAAGTAGAAATGGGCGTTTTTGACAATAATTATGGCGCAATTATTAATTTATGGGATGGCGCCTATAAGGTTATTGCAGCGGCCAATTTAGCTATTGGTGTATTAGAAGGGATGACCATAGATGAAGGTGTCAAAGCGGGATATCTTGGAGAGGCTAAATTCCTCAGAGGTTTAGCATATTATGATCTTGGTTTTAATTTTGGCGACGTAATTTTGAATATTGGAGACGGCTCCGGCAATTTACCATTAAGCCCGCAAGCGGATATTATTGCCCAGGCTATTTCTGATTTTACAGATGCTGCAGCAAAATTAGGGGATGCAACAACACCCGGCAGAGCCTGCAAAGGGGCTGCATTGGGAATGAGAGCTAAAACTAATTTAAATGCGAAAAACTGGGCAGAGGCAGCCAGTGATGCTCAAGCTGTAATGGGTCTTGGAGAATATGATTTGTTGTCAAGTGTCGAAGAGCTATTTGATGTTGGGAATAACACTGCAAATGAATGGATCTTTGCTGTGATGTCTGCACAAGACGGAACAGGGGCCGGATCACAAATTCCATGGTTTGCACTTATGGGAAATTACTACAATGGTGGTTGGGGAAGACTTACTGTTGCTGAGGATTTCTATAATTCATTTGACATAGCGGATGAAAGAAGAGTCTTAATTGGGAATGGGTATCAGGCAGGTAATCAAAGGATAACTGATGGTAAATTCGATTATTATGCAATTCCCGGCACACCTGAATATGCAACTTTAAGCGCTGATCCTACAGTAAATCTTAAAGATCTCACTTCTTCTTCCATTGGCGTCACCAAATATTTGGGTGGTAATGATCGATTTATATACACTGATGTAGCTCATTATGGAGTAAATTACCCTGTACTTCGTTATGCTGACATATTACTTACAAGAGCAGAAGCATTGAATGAAGGCAATCAAGCTGGAGCGCTTGAGTTGCTGAATGAAGTAAGAGCAAGGTCAAATGCAGCTCCTTTAGCAGGTTTAGATCAAGGTGCCTTACGGGATGCTATTTTAGAAGAGAGAGCGAAGGAATTATTTATGGAAGGACATAGAAGGTTGGACTTGATAAGAAGCGGGAAGTACATTGCCTTGTGGAAAGCTAATTTGGAAAGCAAATATCCAGGTGAAAGTTTTGATTATCTGAATGAGAGTAAAATTTTCTTTCCTATTCCACAAAAAGAGCTTGATGCGAATGATCAGATTAATGCAGGTGAATAACTGAATTTGATCAAATATCGAATGACTTAAAAACAATTAGACTTTAGGGTCTAGTTGTTTTTTTTAGACAACCCTATTTTAAATATATTAATAGAAACATACGCATTCGAAATGTGAAGTAATACACAAAAAACTTTTGAGCTCAGATGAAGAAACGGGATTTTTTACTTATTGGTCTATTGTCAATTATACTAATAATACAGGCCTGTAATTTTTCCAAAAAAGAACGACCAGAATCCTTGCTGGAATTGCTTAGTCCTGACGATACAGGTATAAGATTTCGCAATGACCTGGTTGAAGATCTGAAAAATAATATTTTTACCTATACAAATTTTTATAATGGCGGGGGTGTAGCCGTAGGAGATATTAATAACGATGGATTAGTAGATGTCTATTTAAGTGCAAATAGAAATACAGGTAAACTATATCTCAATAAAGGAAGCTTCAAATTTAAAGATATCACCCAAGGTTCAGGTCTGGATACCCTGTCAGGGTGGAAAACCGGCGTAACCATGGTTGATATCAACCAGGATGGATTGCTTGACATTTATATATGTCGTTCGGGAAGGACAAGACCAAAATTAAGAGGGAACTTACTTTTCGTTAATAATGGAGACCTGACATTCACCGAAGCAGGCCAGGCATATGGTCTGGACGATTGGGGCACCTCCAATCAAGCCACATTTTTTGATTATGATTTGGATGGGGATTTAGATATGTACCTGTTAAACCATGCTATAGATCCTGTTAGAAAAATCTTTAAAAACTTCCATGATACTGATATCAATCGGTATACGGGTGATAAAATATACAACAATCACCATGGGTATTTTACGGAAGTGGAAGAGTTTATTGGTATTAACAGATCTAAACTCGGCGCTGGACTCGGTGTAGCTATTGTTGATTTCAACAACGACATGTATCCAGATATTTATGTTTGTAATGATTTTGCAGGACGGGATTATTTGTATTTAAACCAATGTGATGGCACTTTTAGCGAAAGGGCACTGCAATCTATGGAGCATATATCTTACTCCTCAATGGGCAACGATGCAGCCGATATCGATAACGATGGATGGCAAGACCTGTTTGTCTTGGATATGAGATCATCAACCAATTATGGGCGAAAAACAAATATGGCTTCAATGAATGTCGAGGCTTTTAACTTATTGATTGATTTAGATGGACATCGCCAATATATGCGCAATTCTTTACAACTAAACAACGGCAATGAAACATTTTCAGATATTGCACCTATGGCGAGAGTTACCAGTACAGATTGGAGCTGGTCACCTCTTTTTGTTGATTTAGATAACGATGGTTACAAAGATTTGTTTATTTCAAATGGCATGAGAAAAAATACAAATAACAAAGATTATATATCCTATAAGGAGTTCCGTATTGATGCCGAATCAAAAAAGCCAAATCCAGATCATGAAACCATGGTATGGGATATTTTAAATAAGCTTCCTACGGAGAAAGTGGTGAATCAGATTTTTAAAAACAGGGGAGGAATTGTTTTTGAGAAATACAATGAAACATGGGGAGTAACTGCATCTTCCTACTCCAATGGCGCCGCCTATGCTGATTTCGACAATGATGGAGATATGGATTTTATTTTTAATAATATTGATCATGAGGCTCATGTTTATCGAAATAATGCATCTCAAATAAACGAAAATCATTTTGTGAAAGTCAAACTTCACGGCAACACTTCAAACTTAAATGGAATTGGCGCAAAAGTGATGATACAGACGGCGAATGGAAAACAGTTCTTAGAGCAACAGGTAAGCAGAGGGTATCAATCTAGTGTTGATTTTACTTTACATTTTGGATTGGGGCAATCAGATGTTATTGATATGCTAAAGGTTACCTGGCCTGATGGTAAAAGGAGTGAATTAATCAATGTTGAAGCAGATCAATTAATAGAAGTTGATTACAGCAGGGCAACTATAAGCACTCAATTAGATGCGAATAAACAAATTCCCTTTGCCGATGTCACAATAGCTTATAGATTGAACCACAAACATATTGAAAACGAATATGATGATTTTAAAAGAGAAGTTCTTTTACCCCACAAGATGTCAACTTTTGGACCAGCGCTTTGTGTAGGTGATATAAATAAAGACGGATTGGATGATTTTTTTATCGGTGGAGCGATGGGTTATGAAGGGGCGGTTTATACACAGCATCCAGACGGATCTTTCACCAAAACACAACAGCAGGATATTTTTTCTGACAAGCGACAGGAAGATGTTGATGCTCAATTTTTTGACGCTGATGACGATGGGGATCAGGATTTATATGTGGTAAGTGGAGGTAATGAATTACCTGCAGGTGATGACTACTACCAGGACCGATTATACTACAATAATGGGAAAGGAAATTTTACTAAATCAAGGGATGCTTTGCCTTCTATAAAAGCCAGTGGGGGTGTGGTTAGGGCTGATGACTTTGATGCGGATGGTGACTTAGATCTATTTATTGGAGGAAGGCTAGATCCGGGTCACTATCCAAAACCAGGGCGAAGCTATTTACTTGAAAATGTAAATGGAAAATTTAAAGATGTAACAGCTTTGCATACAAAAGAACTGGAATACCCTGGTATGGTTACGGATGCCATTTGGTCAGATTATAATGGGGATGGTTCAAGAGATCTGATCCTGGTAGGTGAATGGATGCCAATTTCCATATTTCAGAACATTAGTGGCAAGCTTAAAAAAATTGGAGGAGAATCTGCATTGAACAGCAGCGATGGTTGGTGGTTTAGTATTGCTGAGGGTGATGTAAATAAGGATGGGAGAATGGATTACATTGTTGGAAATTTGGGTGAAAATTATAAATACAAAGCTGAACCAGGAGCTCCTTTCAAGCTCTTTTCCAATGACTTTGATAACAATGGATCGCTGGATATTGTACTCAGTTATTATGAAAATGATACACTTTACCCGGTACGAGGTAAGGAGTGCGCTTCAGAGCAGATCCCAAGCCTTAAAAGGAAATTTAACGATTATGATTCTTATGGATCAGCAACTTTGGATGATATATATGATCCTAGCTCTTTAGAAAAATCAGATTTATTGGAGGCTAAAACATTTGCAAGTAGTTTGCTGATCAACACAACAAATGGTTTTGAATTAAAACGGTTGCCAAATATTGCCCAGATATCCGCTGTTTTTGGAATTATTTATGATGATTTTGATCATGATGGATTTGAAGATATTGTAATGGCAGGAAACCTGTACAATTCTGAAGTGGAAACTCCACGCAATGATTCAGGTCAGGGACTGTTTCTTAAAGGAAATGGAAAGGGGGAATTTCAACCTGTTCGAGGCTATGATTCAGGATTATATATTCCAGGTGATGTAAAAAAGCTCAAAGCCATTCGACTGGGAAAAGGCTCTACAGCAAGGAAAGGAATAATCGCAGGAATAAACAACAATTTTATAAAGTTGGTAAGCACTCAATAATTCGATGAAAATTCAATTTAAATTAATATCATTCATTGTAGTTTCAATTTTATTTGTGTCGTGTAACAATACTTCAAAGAAGCAAAAAGCAATGAATCGCCATTCTGCTATAAATACCAATGGCAGAAATGATGTATGGGATTTTATTGGCCCTGGAGGAGGAGGAGCTATGTTCAATCCCGCAATCAATCCGTCAGATCCGAATAATGTATTTGTCAGTTGCGATATGACTGGTTCATTTGTAAGCTATGATGGCGGGGAAAAATGGAGGATGTTTAACCTGAGAGGCGTCACTAAATTTTATGCTTTTGATAGAAGTGATCCGAATGTTGTTTATGCAGGAACTTCAAATCTGTTATTTAAAAGTACGGACAAAGGTGCGAGTTGGTCGACAATATACCCCGTTCCTACAGATATTGTTGCGATCCACGCACAGGGAGATCACGCCGAAGAAGTGGTAGTGACCAAAGATAGTACGATAACAATGATCCAAAAAGTAGTAATTGATCCCGAAAATCCGGATAGATTGTTTTTGCTTGTAAAGAAGAATAAAATTGATTTTTGGCCTCCAAAGAGAGGGAAGAGTTCCAGGTTTTACATGGCTATTTTGATATCTGACGATGGTGGAGGGAATTGGAATATGGCAGATAAATTACCTTTTGAGTTAAATAATATTTTCATTGATCCTACTTCGCCAATAGACAATCGAACTATTTATGTATCAGGCAAAGATGGATTGGGTATTAAAAAGAACGGTAATTGGAGAAATATCGGTTTGCCTGATGGAGCCGGATCAATTACACAATTTGTTGATGGAATTGATTCGTTAAAGAATCAACATATAATATATGCAATTACCGGGCAATCCTATTTTAATCCCATTGGAAATAAAAATGATTCCAGAATTTATTTGACTGGCGATGGTGGAGAAAATTGGAATCGTATAGATGAATCATTGCTAAACTTTAAAATGGAAGAGGCTGAGGCTCCTGAATTTCGAAGTATCGCAACAAGTTACACTCATCCTGAAACGATATATGTTTCTTACGCAAAGCTAAAAATTGATAAAGATTCTGTTAGCATAGGTGTAGCCAAAAGTGAGGATTATGGTAATTCCTGGAAATTAGTATGGAAGGATGTGAATAACACACCAGCTCAAAATAAAAATTCCGGATGGCTGGATATGAGGTTTGGACCGGGCTGGGGTGAAAATCCTTTTCATATGGCAATTGATGAGCATAATGCCAAAATATGCTATGCCACTGATTTTGGTCGTACCATTAAAACCATCGATGGTGGAACAAGCTGGCAACAAGTGTATACAAATAAAATTGGAACTGATGGATGGAGATCAAGAGGATTGCAGGTGACTACCGGCTATTTATTGGCTTTTGATCCATTTGACTCCTTGCATGTATTTATGGCCGATACAGATACAGGATTGATGGAAAGCTTTGATGGAGGTAATAGCTGGACGAGTGCCACGCATAATAATGGCGTTCCAAGACGATGGATAAATTCTACATACTGGTTATTATTTGATCCTGAAATTAAAGATAAATTGTGGGCAGTAATGAGTGCAAACCATGACCTTCCCAGGCCAAAAATGTGGAGAAACAAAGATATGTCATCGTACCTGGGAGGAGTTTTAGTAAGTAAAAATGGAGGAAAAACCTGGAGCCCGACAAGTGAGGACATAGGAGAAACGGCTCCTACGCATATCATAATGGATCCTGATAGTGATCCAAATAATCGAACACTTTATGTTTGTGCATTCGGAAAGGGAGTGTACAAATCAATTGATGACGGAAAGTCCTGGCAACAAAAAAATAATGGTGTTGAAGGTTCCCAGCCTGCTGCCTGGCGATTGACCCAAAATGATAATGGAGATCTATATTTAATCGTCTTCAGGAAAAGCGATGATGGCAGCATTGGAAATGAAAAAGATGGGGCATTATATAAATCGACAGATGACGCTGATAGTTGGGAAGAACTTAAGCTTCCGGATGGAGTTAATGGACCCTCCAACTTAATTATTGATCCGGATAATTCAAATCGACTGCTCCTTTCGACCTGGGGCAGGTATGGAAAAACCGAATTTTCTGCAGATCGCGGAGGAGGAATTTATCTCTCCGAGGATGCTGCGATGACATGGAATGCAGTACTGACAAAAGATCAACATATTCATGATATAACAGTAGATCAGAAAAATGGGGTGTTTTATGCCTGTGGATTTAACTCTTCGGCGTATCGGTCTGATGACAGAGGAAAATCATGGGAACGCATCAAGGGTTATAATTTCAAATGGGGTAAACGCGTACAGCCCGACCCATATGATGCTGATAAAGTGTATATCATCACGTTTGGCGGAGGTGTCTGGCATGGACCTGCCAAAGGAGATGTTAATTCGCTGGAGGATATTATATCGCAACAAACCGCTTATAGATAAGAATTTGTTACCTGTAAACACATGAAACATACTAAATACCTGATCTTTATAATCTTTTTATTTGCTTTTTGCACTTCTAAGCAAGCACACAAGAACACTGTCGGCGTATTGATGCATAACGAAAATGCGCTCAAAGGATATACGCTTTTTACTGTACATACCGAAACATACCTGATAAATAATAATGGTGAAGTTGTAAAGCAGTGGTCGAGCAAATACGGCTCCGGAAAATCTGTTTACCTGTTAGAAAACGGAAATTTATTAAGGGCTGCTCAAATACCGAATCCAGGTAAATTAACGATGCCAAGTATGGGAGGAAGAGTTGAATTATTTGATTGGGATAATCAATTAATTTGGGAATACACCTATTTATCTAATACGGCAAGCCAACACCATGATATTTATCCAATGCCAAATGGCAATGTGTTGATCCTGGCAATAAATGTAATCACTGAAGCTGAAACTATTCAAATGGGAAGAGCACAATTGAGGCCTCCTTTCAAAGAATTATATAATGAGCAAATTTTAGAACTAAAACCGAAAAATTCGAATGAAGCTGAGATTGTGTGGGAATGGAATGTTAAAGATCATTTGATTCAGGATTTTGATAGTACTAAGGATAATTACAGAAATATTAGTAAAAATCCGCAACTTCTGGATATCAATTATTTAGGGCTTTCATCTGGTGGTGCAAACTGGTTGCACATAAATTCAATTCAATATAATGCTGAATTAGATCAAATCGTATTAAGTTCAAAACATTTAGGTGAAATCTATATTATTGACCACTCCACAACAACAGCAGAAGCTGCGTCAAGTTCAGGGGGAAAATATGGAAAAGGGGGAGACTTTTTATATAGATGGGGCAATCCAATAGCTTACAAACAAGGAACAATTAACGATCAAAAACTATACGGACCGCATTATCCACATTGGATTAGAGAGGGATTAACAGATGCAGGTAAAATTATTATTTTTAACAATGGAACAAACAGGCTTCCGAATCATTCTGAAATTGATATTATAACTCCCCCAACTAACGCACCCGGCGAATATAATTATAATGCTAATACTGCTTATGGTCCAAAAAGCCCCGAATTCATCTATACTGCTCCACTAGTTACTGATTTTTATTCCGCTTTTCAATCCAGCGCTCAAAGGTTGCCTAATGGCAATACGCTTATTTGCGAAGGGGCAAATGGTCGATTCTTTGAAATTGATTCGGATGAAAATATAGTTTGGGAATATGTCAATCCGATCGGAGCATCGGAGATTTTGAATCAAGGTGATGGGACTCAACGCAAAGGGAATATTGTATTTAGAGCTAAAAAATATGCTGAAGACTATATGGCATTTGATGGAAAGGAACTAACGCCCAGACCTCCAATTGAAAAGCAAACTCAATTAGCGATTCGTGACGTGAAGCAGTAGATAAATCGTATCAAAAGGAGGAAAAATGGAATTAAAAAATTGATGAAATGAAGTTTATCCAATTTATAGGCACACAAAGGTCGGGATCAAACCTTCTCAGGATCATGTTGAACCAATTGCCGGAAATAACAGCGCCGCATCCTCCTCATATCCTAAAAACATTTAATCCTTTACTACCGCATTATGGCGATTTAAACAATCCTCCGAATTTTGAATCCCTAGTAAATGATGTCTGCTCCTGGGTTGAATTAAATCCGGTTAGCTGGCATTTGACAAAAATTAACAGGGCCGAAATAGGAAATCGTTGCAAGGAAAAATCCTTAATGCAACTGAATTATGAGATTTATTCCTATTATGCTGAGCTGCACTTGAGCGATTATACATGTTGCAAAAGCATGAGCAATGTACATGTGTACGAAGACTTGGAATCTGCGGGATTATTTCCCTACTATATATATTTACATCGGGATGGTCGTGATGTTGCTTGTTCATTCAAGAAAGCAATTGTTGGAGAAAAGCATGTGTACCATATCGCAAAACAGTGGAAAGCTGACCAGGAAAAAGCGCTGGAAGTTAAACAGAAAATTCCATCCAACAGGTTTATCGAAGTAAATTACAAAGACCTTATTACCAATCCAAAATTGCTGTTAATGGAAGTATGCTCCTTTTTAAAGGTTCCGTTCAGAAACGAAATGCTCGATTATTTCCATGCCGAAGAGTCATTGAATACTTCATGCAGCGGGGCAATGTGGAAAAATGTAAGCCAACCTATTATGGTTGGAAATTATAATAAGTACATAAGCGATCTTACACTTGAGGAAATCGAAATATTTGAGCGTGTAGCGGGAGAGGTATTACAAAAATTGAACTATCCGCTTACCTCCGATTACGAAAGCATACCTGACATAGGGGAAAAGGAGATTGAAGATTACAGTGTACAAAATTGTCAGATGAAGAAGAAAGCAATTCTGATGGCAGACAAACATGATCTCGAACTCAGATGTCCTCAAAAACAATTGTTAATAAGATTAAAGAAAAGATTAGTTGTGAATAAAAAGGACATGAAAGAAAAATACATTGGCGAGGGCCTTCATCCACTATACGCTTGAAATTGAAAAAAGAAGTCACATATAAATATTTGCTGTTCAATTTTCTGAAAATTGGGGCCACTTCTTTTGGAGGATTTATGGCCATGGTTTCTGTGATTCAGGATCAAATGGTCGCAAAAGGAAAGGTGATAAAAAATGAAATTATACTTGATGGAATTAGCCTGGCTTCAGTTTTACCGGGACCTTTGGCCGTTAATGTGGTGACCTATATCGGGTATCAGCTGAAAGGAATTTATGGCGCTTTGATAAGTATGACAGCCGTAATCCTGCCTTCTTATTTTCTGGTACTTGGTCTAACATTATTTTACCTTGAATATGGAGCGCTGCCTTTAGTAGATAAAATATTTTCGGGGATTATGCCAGCTGTAGTTGCGATTATAATCGTGGTGGCAATTAGAATGAGCAAGAAATCGATTACAGATTATAAGCAATGGATAATTTGCATCTTGTCGGGATTTATGCTTATCGCAGTTGGTGGTTTTTTTATTACAATCGGATTGATAATTATCGGTGGTTTTGCAGGATTTATTCTATATCATCATCCCTCAACGCAAGCTGTGTCAGATAATACCAAGGAAACTGACAAACGGAAAAGTATTCCTTATGCTTTCTTCGTTGGCTTAGGGATATTGATTCTAGGAGTTATGATAATCCCACTTTTTGCTCCTGACGGAATGAATGATTTATTTACAAATCTTCGCCAAATAATGATGGTGTTTAGCGGGATGAGCCTCACATTATTTGGGGGCGGCTATGTGTTTATTCCAGCGATTCAAGAAACAGTGGTACAAAATTTTCACTGGCTAACCGTACAGGAGTTCTCGGACTGCATTGCCATGGGGCAGATCACACCTGGACCCATACTAATAAGCGCTACTTTTATTGGATATAAGGTAGCCGGTATTTGGGGATCGATCATTGCGACAATGGCCATATTTTTACCTTCCGGCTTGTTGATGATTTTTGCAAGTCATTTTCTGGAGACTTTCAAGAAATCCAGGATAATAAATGCTGTTTTTATGGGCTTGAGACCGGCAGTAATTGGGATGATATTTGCCGCCTCATTTACCATCGGCAAAAGTATTGACATCACTTGGCCTTCTATATTAATTTTTCTCACAATTCTATTATTGAATTTTAAGTATAATATCAATGCAGCTATTTTAATCCCTGTTTCGGGTCTTTTGGGAATGATATTATTAAGCTTATGAGCAATACACTGAGTATGAATAATGTCACCTCTTATGAAATTACATAAATGTGTGATTAAAGATGGACAGTAAACTATTGAAAATATGAAAAAATACAAGCAACTAGCGTGGTTCTTGTTATTGACCATTTATAATCCGATACAGGCTCAGGATGATGTTTCGCTTTTTAAATACTGGCAATATTATTCAGATATTGAAAACTCCCTCTATAAACATTTTTGCTCAGAAGCGCTAGATCAACTGGAATTAAGAAAAAATGAAATTGAAAATTTAAATACTAAAACAGACTGGCAGCAAAGGCAATCACTGGTCCGGGAAAAATTATTGAAGATCATAGGCCCCTTCCCCGAGAAAACCAAACTGAATTCACAGGTAACTGGGATTTTGCAAAAAGACGGATACAGCATTGAAAAAGTGATCTATGAATCCATACCTGGATATTATGTTACAGGGGCACTGTATATTCCTGATGGATTGACCGATAAAGCTCCGGCTATTTTTTATACATGCGGACACACCCTGGAAGGATTCAGAGCGAGTACATATCAACAAATCATAGTCAACCTTGTAAAAAAAGGTTTTGTGGTTTTTACCATAGATCCCATGGGCCAGGGGGAGCGCTATCAATACTGGGACGCTCAAACAGAGAAACCTCGATTCCCAATTCCGGATCATGAACATTCTTATGCAGGGGCACAGTGTCTGATCACAGGGTATTCAACTGCAAAGTATCATATCTGGGATTTAATCAGGGGTATTGATTATATGCTTACACGGAAGGAAATTGATTCCGACCGCCTGGGCATGACCGGCAGATCAGGAGGGGGAAACATGACGGCCTATTTAGGAGCGCTGGATGATCGTCTCCTTGCCACAGCTCCTGAGTGTTACATAACATCCTATGAATACCTTTATAAATCAAGGGGTCCCCAGTGTGCCGAACAGAATCTTTACCAAATGATATCTGAAGGATTGGACCATGCAGATTTTATCGAAGTGAGGGCTCCAAAACCTACTATGATCATTGGGACCACACGTGACTTTTTCAGTATTGAAGGAACACGAAGAACTTATCTGGAATCAAAAAAAATATACGAAGCATTTGGGGCAAGGGATAAGTTGTTCATGGCAGAAGATGACGATATACACACATCGACCAGGAAAAACAGGGAGGCCATGTATGCATTCTTTCAAAAATATTTGGATAATCCGGGCAGTTCCGAAGAGCTTGATGTGAAAGTGCCTAATCCTGCAGAACTTAAGGTATGCCGAACAGGGCAACTAGTTAGTTCACTTGATGGGCAATCCATATTTTCATTGAATTCCGATCTGGCAAAGAAGCAAATTGAAGTATTGGAAACATCCCGCGTGAACGATACTGATCATCGTGAAAATATAATTTCAAATGCAAGGAAGTATTCAGGGTATGAGCCGCCCAATCATTTTGGTGCACCTGTTTTTTCGGGACGTTATGTAAATCCGACCTATACGATTGAAAAGTATCTGCTTCCCGGAAGTGGCAATTACATGCTTCCCACGGTTTTGCTGTCGCCTGCTAATCCCACGAAAAAAGATATTATATTAATGCTGGATACGAAAGGTATGGAACATGCTGCCAACCAGGATAGCCTTGCGCATGCCCTCGTTGGGGAGGGTTACTCTGTACTATTAGCTGATCTACCGGGTATCGGCAGCATGGGGCCCGGTTACCTGAAGGGTGATTCCTACATCGACAGCACTTCATATAACCAGTGGTTTGCCGCTAACCTGGTTGGGAAATCCAATGTGGGGCTCAGGGCCGAAGACATCGTTAGGCTTGTCCATTTTGTAGAGAATAGCTTAAATGATTACTGGGGAATCTCCGTGCTTGCAGTTGGGCCACTGGGAAGCGAAGTGCTGCATGCCGCCGTTTTCGAACCAAAAATTAAGTCCGTATGTCTGATCAGGCCATTTCTAAGCTATGCGGATATTGTCAATACCAGATTTTACGAGGCGAATTTTATCCCATTTACTGTACCGGGAGCCGTGGAAGCATATGACTTACCTGACCTTATGGCTAGCCTAAGCCCAAGAAAATTGATTATACTGGAACCTCTGTCGGGTGACGGATCGATAGCTGGTGAAGCAAAAGTCATGAATAGTTTGGGCTATCCTATGAGCGTTTTTTCAGAAAATGGAGTTTTCGAAAATTTTAATGTGATCACAAGAGCGGATGATCAAAAGATGCTGGAGCAGTTACTGAAGTGGCTTAAATAATTTATGTTGACCTTGAATTAAATTACCGGTTCTGATAATTTATTTTATCATGGAATTTGATTGAAAAATATGATTGTCAAGGACTTAACCTTACTTCCGAAATACCTGTGAATTGAAGTAGTTAAATTTATAAGATTATGAAAAAAAGAACACACTTATCTGTTGTCCTATTAATGCTTCTTTTCCCTGGATTAGTAGTTGCTCAAACCGGAGATTTAAAACTTCTTGATTGGCAACCAAAAAGTCAATTGGTAGTTAAGGAAACTAAAGTATTAAAACCGAAATACCCCGTGATCGATATTCACAATCATCTCGGTAATCTTGAATATACAGAAAAGTATCTTGAGGAGATGGATAAGGCTGGCGTATGGAAATGCGTTAGCCTTGACGCGAGGTCTGCAGATGATTTTTATAAAAAGCATTTAAAAGTCTCACATGCTGTTTCCAAAGACCGGTTCCTCATTTTTTTCAAGCCTGATTTTAGCAAAATTGATGATCCGAATTTTGGTGCTAAGGAAGCTGAAAAGCTACACGATGCGGTAAAAAGGGGAGCCAGGGGATTAAAAATTGCAAAAAACCTCGGCCTCACGGTAAAGGATAAATCCGGTAAAGTTGTACCCGTAGATGATCCACGAATCGATCCTATCTGGGCGAAATGTGGAGAGCTCGGTATTCCGGTGATGATCCATGTTTCAGACCCAAAAGCATTTTTTACACCAGTTGACAAATTCAATGAGCGATATGATGAACTGGGGGATCATCCCAATTGGTCGTTTTATGGTGATGAATATCCCTCAAAGGAAGAAATATTGGCGCAGCGAAACAGGGTAATCGCAAAGCATCCGCGTACCATTTTTATCGGGGCACATATGGGAACTCTTCCTGAAGAGCTTAACATTGTTGCCAATTGGCTTGAACTGTACCCAAATTTTTATGTGGATATCGATGCCCGTATCAGCGACCTTGGCAGACAACCCTACACGGCAAGGAAATTCATGATAAAATATCAGGATCGGGTTTTGTTTGGGACCGATACATCGCCAAATGCGGAATCGTATCGGATTTATTATCGTTTTCTTGAAACTGATGATGAGTACATTGATCCGGCAGGTGGCCATCACCGACAGGCTCGCTGGATGATCTATGGTATCAACCTTCCCGATGTAGTGTTAGAAAAACTGTATAATAAAAATGCATTGAAGATACTGGGAATGCTAAATGAGGATGGCCAGTAAAGTAAAAGGAAATACCAACTTCTCCAGTTTGGACAAGGCAACTCTGTGCCTCAATAAGCATTAATAATGTATTAGCGGCTTAACTTAAATAGCTTAACGTATGATTCTGAAATTAATATCCATTCTAAAATGCTACAACAGGCGTCGTAAATATTTATTGTCTCTATTTTTACTTGCGTTATTGTCGATTAGTTATAGCTCGTATGCTAAGGTAATTAAGGTATGGGCAATTGGAGATGGAGAAAAAATATTCAAATATGAGGTAAATCATCCTGGGAAAAATGATAATAGCATTTGGAATGGGCAGCGAATTCAATTGCAGGGACTGTACAATGAGGTGCTCGGATTCCAAATAATTGTCGAACTTGATAGCATAGGCACTGAGGCTCTTGAAATTTCAATGTCACCTTTTATTCACGATCTATCGGACGTAACGTTTGGGGGATCTGGAAGTATCCCTTATGGAGACTGGGGTAGCATTGAAATATTTACACAACATTATCTGCATGTCACCAGACCTACCAAACCAAATTGGTTTTACGGTTCGGAAAAGAGTGCCCCCAATAAGATGACAGGCTGGATTCCTGACGCCTTAATTCCTTCAAACGCAAAGCCGGGTATGGGCGGTTTCCCGGTATTTGTAGCCCCCACAAAAGCAAGCACAAGAAGACATCAGAATGAAGTGGAAATTACACCGAGATCCCCAGGTCAAAATCAGGGTTTTTGGATTGACCTCTACCTACCAAGAAGTAAGGATATTGGACCGGGAATATACAGATCAGAAATTCAGATTTGGGAAAATGGAATTTTGATAAGGAAAATCCCAGTGGAGATCGAACTTGTTGATGTATATATGCCTGATGAAAATCATTCGAATGTATGGGTGTACAATTCAAGTATCGAAGGGCTGAAGAAGTATTTTCCTGATTTGTCAAATATGGAGATAGAAAAGATGATGAAATTTGAAGCGCACAGGCACCGTATTGACCTGGCCGGAGGATTTGACGCACATCAGTCCATGTTTGAGGAATCCCTCATGAATGCGTATAAACCATATCTGGACGGCACAGCCTTCCAGCCGAAATTTGGGTACCACGGACCTGGACAGTTATCGGGAGAAAAGATATTCCCAATTGGAATGTATGGGGGCAGGGTAATGGGCGATACTCGGAAAAGCGTGCAAAAGGAATCTGACAAATGGGTGAGTTGGTTTGAACAGAATGCACCGGATACGAAATATTTTTTATACCTGATGGATGAACCTGGGCCTGTGCAATTTCCATGGATCCGCGAACAGTCAGGTTGGATAAAGTCGAATCCTGGACCCGGCAGTAAATTACCAATCCAAATTACCAGGGGATATACCGAAGAACTTAAGGATGCAATAGACATCTGGAATGCCTATGATGGACCAGAACTGGACAAGCTGGTGCAATTGAAAAAGGAAGGCAAAGAATATTGGTTTTATAATGGAAATCGACCGAGGTATGGCTCATTTATACTTGAAGCAGCAGCCGTAGATATGCGTGTAAATGGATGGATAAAATACCTGTATGGGATAAATACCTGGCTAATCTGGCACAGTACACATTGGACACATAACGGACAAGGCCCTAAAGGTCGCCTTCTGCAAAGGGTGTTTAACGAACCGCTTACATTTATAAACTGGAATTTGGAATGGGGAAATGGGGATGGCATATTATTTTACCCGGGAAGGATGCCGCATCAACCGGAAGAGGATCGAGGCATCAACATTGCGATGTCATCTATCAAATTAAAGAATATCCGTAGAGGTCAACAGGATTATGAACTCCTTTGGCTTATAGAACAAAAAGAAGGAAAGGATAGAGCAAAGAAGTTGGCAAGGAAAATTGTCATAAAAGCAATGAGCGAAGTGGAAATGAGCGATCCTGTTTCCTGGCCACAAAAAGGGGACGATTATGACATGATAAGAAATCAAATTTTAAATGAGCTGATAAAAAAATAGCAACGAAATCTTGAACTAAATTATCTCGGGGCAAAGCTCTGAGATAAAACCTCTGGCAGTTTTCAGACTCATAAAAGCTAAAAGCTTTTTAGGAAGAGTAACAGGAGTATTCTAATCGCTGTCTCAGAATTTTTAATGCTTTGTTAAGATGATTTTCCACCGTGCTGGTTGATATATTCATTTTAATAGCAATTTCTCTCGTCGTCAATCCTTTTTCCCTGCTTAATATATAAACTTCCTGTCTTTTTGGAGGAAAGAGTTCTACTTCAACTCTTATCAAATCTTCCAATTCACCTAAAAAAACGGTTTCCTCTGTTTCAAAACTCTCAATGTTCTTTGACGATAAAAAATACGTCTTGTACGCAAACTGATGAAGCCTTTTCTTAGATTGATTAAATATCAAATTTTTACCAATTTTTACAAGATATGGAACAATAGGCAGATCTTCCTTTAGATTTTTTCTGTGAATCCAGATTCTGGTAAATACTTCCTGAACAATATCTTCAGACTCTTTTTGGTCTGAAGTGTATTTCATAGCAATATTGTAAATCTGGCCACTGTATCTTCGAAACAATAGCGTGAAAGCTTCACTGTCTCCAAGTTTTATGGCAACTATTAACTTCGTGTCTGTAACCTTTAGCCTCTGATCCAAAAATAATCAAGTGTATAGATACAAATAATAATATGCAATTGCGCTAAAACAATATCTTGCAACCACCTAAAAATATAGCATTTAGCATTCCTAATTTACTTTTAATAATTGGTATAATCAATTGATTAATAGAATATTTCTCTAATAATAATATATTCGGCTATATCTTTACAAAGATGGAAAAATATAGAGATGAAGGTGAGTGAAAATGGTGAGAAACAAGCAGTATTAGAACTCCATAATTGAGTTAAAAATCAATTAACAGCAGATTCAATTTTTAATTAATTAGAGTCTGTCCATAATGTCCGATCTCTGCGTTACGCTTGTTTCTAAAAAACTCATTTACGTACGTAAACTCCGTTTTTAAGAAACTACGCAAGCCTTGATCTCGAACATTCTGAACAAACTCTGACTTTATAGACGGACTCTAATTAGGGCATGCTGAAAAAGTCAGAAGTGCGTCAGGTACAACTTGTCAAAGCGAAACTGTATATTAATACTGTGAGCTGAAGACAAGGAAGTAGATGATGTGCTTCTGGCTAGCAAGATTATTTTTAACTATAATTATTTATTGTAGGCTATGTGCAAGGAAATTTGGGAAAGGAGACCAATAACCTTGCTTCTAAAATAAACAAATAGCGCCTAAATAGTTGGCTGTCTACTAATTAGGCGTTAAAATGTAATATCTGATAGTTTACACTCCCTGAAAAACATTAATCCACAATTTTTAAGAAATCGATCAGAAGAAGAAATTCATTATTATGCGAAGTCTTTTCCAATTCTAAATTAACTATATTTTTTGTTAGGATGTCTGATTTCTCTTGTTTCTCGACCGCCTCCATCCATTTCAGATATTTGTTATCAGGAGCCTTGTCCATTGCACCGTCGAGAAGATCGTTTGCTTCTTTTTGTTTGTCATACCTCTTTAAGGCAGAAATCTGAAGGTAGAGAAAAGCATTTTCTTTTATATAATCGGATGTTTCGTGATCAATTACTTTTGTAAAATACTCTTTTGCCTCCGTACTCATACCCATTTTTTCATAACATTGCGCTATTATATAGTTCTCAAACCGTTCATCAACATCATAGGGTTTCCCAGCTCCTAAGTTCACGGGCCAAAGCATTGCTTTTTGAGCATATTCGATTACTTTTTTATATTTATTCTTTTTCATCCCTTCCAAAGCTGCCCTTATGCATGCTTCATGATAAATATTTCTTCCATCGTTTGATCCTTCATAAGGCAGAACCTCATAGGATTCCAAAAAATTAAGGCATTTCCCATATTCACTCAATTTGAGTAATGCGCTGCCATAACTAATTCCTAAAGCCGACATTTCAGGATGCTTAGCCAGCACGGATTTTGAAAGCTTTGCTGCAGATTCATATTCCTTGTTATCCATATATTCATTGACCAGTGCAAGGTTAGCTCTCCAATCAGTATCGTTAAGGGACATTGCCTTGAGTATCGCTTTTTCTTTGATTTCCTCATCGTCCTCAAAAAGATTGGCTTTTGATAAATAGAATGGAACATAATTGGGCTCATTTCCACATTGGGAAATCAAATCTTTAGCCTGATCCAACAGGCCTTTTTTCCATAATATCAATGAAGCATAGTATTTCAACTTCCAGTTATTGCTTATTTTCATGAAATGATTAAGTACCTCAAGTGTTTCACCCCTGAAAGGAAATATAAATTCAGGAGTAGCTTCCAATCCTCGTTTAAGCCAATCCTTCTGATTATCAACATCCAAAAAAGCCAACCATAAAAGACCAACAGCATGGATAGGGGCAGTTTTTAATATCTTAATGCTTTCTTGAGGGAAACCGTAATGATAATACTTGATGGCTAATCGCAGATAGGATTCAAAAGGAAATTCATTGCTTATTAATTCCTGGAGTGAAGCCAACTCCATTTTTCCCCGAAGGATATTTTCATAAATGTAAAATGTGCCTGTTTTATCGAGATCGTATAGTTTTGTGAGTTTTTCTTCAGCTAATTCCAGCTTGTTCATTTGTCGGGCGGCAATGATCAATATTTCGTGGGCAACCACGTTACGTTGATTGAACGCTAGTGCTTTTTTAGCATATTCGATTGCCTTAGAGAATCTTTTTTCACTTAGAAACAGTCTTGCCAATTCGGTATAGGATGCATTCCTGTAAGCAGTCGATTGGGCAGCGATTGAAAATCCACTCTTTGCATCAGTAAATTTATCCAATCGTAAATTGATGAGCCCAAAAAAATAATTGGCTTCAGGATCGTAGGTATCGATGGCTAGAGATTTTAAGGTATAGTTCAAGGCCTTTTCATATTCCATCCTTTTGTAATGACTTAATGCCAACCTGTTTAATGCAGGGGCATAAGCCGGATCCAGTTCTAAACTTTTCAAATACAATTCATGCGCCATTTTGTTGGCATGTCCATCAATATACGATTGTTGCTTTTCTAGCTCCATGCCTCTCGTATATAATCCAATCGCTGAATCCCAATTAAACTCTGGATTTGGTTCAACCGGCCTGTTGACAAACACATCGTTGGGATTGGAGGAATAGAATAACAGATCATCTCCCAATTCGATCGTGAAGTCTGCATTAGAATTCATCTTTACCTTTGACTGATAAAGCTCAAGTGGATTTAATTCTATCATGTTGTCTGAGACCATTTCATCATCAGTCTTCACGACCAATTTTTGCTTAATGTGTTGTAATGCACTCAACTTGATTTCAATTTGATCACCCACTCTTTTTGCATTCAGCACTCCATGCTTTGAAGCTGCAACCATACCTCCGGTTTCTTTTATGGGGAACCAAACTTCACGCATAATATCCGTGTCATGCGGAATAAATTCCCTGTGCCTGAATGGGGTATAACTACTCTTTTCCATGGCCTGGTTAAAAAGTTTTCCGGATTGAAATTCAATATACTGGCCTTTAGAGTCCGTTAACAAATCTTCCCAAATCATGCCCTGCTCGGATAGGCCCCAAATCCATAATTTTTTCCCGGGTCGATCATCATAATTGCCCAGATGTCCGAAACCAAAATCATCTTCATGCCAATAACCGCCAAAAAAATCTGAGTAGGCGTTGATGACATGGTAAGATTTGTATGGTCCGAAATTGTTGTTTTCATAGAATCCTATCTCTCTCCCATGTTCAACAGGCCAATCGCCAAGTTCTCCTCCGTGGCCGATGTAGTGATTGCCCGGAAATATGAATTCCAGATTTCCTTCTGTTTTGGCAGCTGCATTCATATAATGATAGTAAGTCACTGGGACAGAGCATGTATTGAACCAGCTAGCTTTGGTTTCAAAATATGCCTTATCTGCGGGGAGTGTTACCTCAACATTCCATTTGGTTCGCGTATGCAGATCAATAGCGGCAATTATACAAGATACACTGCCATCGGCATTTTCTTTGATCACGTAATCCTGAGGAGTTGAGCATGTGGAAACGTGGCCCATCAATCCAAAGTTGTATTCTAGTCCCCCTGAGGTCCATGGTCCACGATGTGCCACATCCCTGAATTTAACCGCATCATTATAATAAAGAAACTCCCCACCTGTTGACTTTTCGATAGCGCCCCAGATCTTTCCGCCTATTTCGGGAGCGATAAAGACCTTTATGTAATCGTTTTCCAAAATCACCATCTTCCATTTCTGCTCTTCACTTTTATTTGTATACCCATCAAATCTGAAATATGGGTAGTTCCTGTCCATGTCCGGAATAGGGTTGGGATCGGAAAACATGTACGTGGGCATTGTTATTTGTTGCTCACTGATGGAGGCCTTTTGTGCATGCAGGACGTCATTAAAAGTACTCAAAATTAATAAGGTGATTATAGTGATTTTCATAAAATTGATATTTCAGTATTTGATGAAACAGTTATTTTAATGCTTTGAAAAGAAGCAAATAAATACTACTCAGATAAAAAGGATGTCGATGAAAATTCAGCATCCTTATATTAGTTAATTGAAGTAACAGAACGCAATAATTAAGATATTCAAATCGACATTTTTTTTATTTACAAATATCAACTATTCAATAACATGTTTTACAGATATTTTACCCATTGAGTACCAACCATCCTCTCTTATTCCAGCTATACCAAGTTTTATTTTAGGTTCTAGTTGATTCTTGGAAACAATGGCCAGGTCAAAATCATAAATTCCCTCGGGCATATCTTCAGGCAAATACACGTGATCATCAAAAACAATATCGCCTGGCATCCAGCCACGGATATCCGCATCCGTAAGGAGTATTTCAGATCGCTCCTGATTTTTTAGTCGAACAGCTAATTTAAAATCTTTGTAACAAGGGGCCACTCCCTGATTTTCCCACCAGCTCGTAATAGCAATCTGTCCATGGGGACTCACCACTTTGGGATAGCTCAATTTTCGGAGTGCAAATCGATAGCCCATTTTTTTTAGCCAATCGTTTACCATTGGCATCCATTTTTCAGGAACCGGTGAGCTTTTGGCATTAAACGAAGAAACATGCCACTTGAGCGCCTGGTCGAAAATATACTTCACTGTCGCATCGTCATACTTTTCTCGTTCTGACCAGCTGGTAAAGGTTCCGCAAATTTCCATAGTAATTGGTGCTTTTTTCCAGGCGTCTTTCATACCACTTTTTATGATATCCTGCGGATACACATCCAACATATGGCACCAACCATCCCAAAAACCCATATCTCCCAAACAATCTATACGCCAACCTACATGTCGCATTTCAGTGCCTGTGCCATTATTGCTCCCATCTTGCCAGTTTGCGGCTATTGACAGATCCTTAACCAGCACCCCAGGATCAGGAGCATCACCATTTAAAGGCTGAAAAATCAGTGGTGTCTTTTTGAAATTATTTAAATAGGATTCTATAAGTTTAGTCCTTGTATGGTCACTAAGCAAATGTGTTCCATCCCCTTCACCCCAGTATCCAATGATGGATATATCTACGCTCTCAAGATCAGGGTGCCCGTCATATCGCTCTCCCAGGGCCTTGATCATTCCACCAAAATACCGCAGGAATCTCGGATCTTCCGGATCAATTCGCCACTTATCTGATTGTAGGTTTTGTTCTTTACCAACCATTTTCCGATACCAGGCAGGCACATCTTTATGGTCGTCGGCCTCCCATGTAGAAATACGAAGCAATAATGTCTGACCTCTTTGTGCGGCCGTTTTAAGCGCTTTGTCAATCATTGGCCAGTTGTATTTCCCTTCCTCTGGCTCAACAAATTTCCAATTCACTCTGAAATAAGCTAAGGTAGTTGGTGGATAATCCTTATTCGTCAATTCTCCATCGAAATCCTGATATACTATTGGCATTCCCTCTGTCCATCCTTGTCCGGAATTCAGTGCATCACCATTGAATCGTTGAAATGTCATAAAGCCGATTCCCGGATTTGACAGTACATCGTCAATTAATTCTGGCCGAACAGTCACTATATTGTCAGTGGTAACCTGGGCATTTGAAACTGAATAAATGCCGAAAAAAGCAACAAGATTTAGCTTCAGTACGAAGAGTAATTTATTTTTAGTATTCATTTTAGATCTGTTTAAAGTCTGTCTAAATGATTGTTTTTGGGATGGAATTAATAAATTCTTTTATGTTCATTAATTAATAAATCTTGATGTATAGCTTATGCCGGTATAATGTTTCTAAAAATTAGTTGGCTACTATTCCGGATTGTTTTGAATTCAGGATAAGCAGATCTACTATAATCCATGCCGATTTTTCATTACGGTAACTCGTGTAACGGACATATTAATCCCTAAGAAAAAATTGCCCTTATATTATAAACAAGTGTATCGACCATTCCACCTATTTCTCTTGGATAAATACGCGTGTAAAAAATCAGTTAAAGGAAAGAATGGATTGTCTGAATGCTTTTATGACCCCTTCTTGAGTATTGCAAAACATAGAAATGAAGTATTGGATGATCAGTTAATTCAATAATACGAAAGGTCGGAGAGAGGCTGTCCTTGAATAAAGGGCACCTCTATTAATTCCTTTTGAAATACCGACCCAGGTATTTTTTTCAGATACAAGGCCCCAAAAACGGAGTTTGGCATTGTTAAATGAGTATTTTGGTAACAGGGCAAAAGTCCGGTGGACTTTTGAGCCAGCCTGTGCGGAAGCCAGGAAAAAGCCCAAGTTGGGACACAAAATGGAGTTATCAGAGGTGCCCTAAAGAAGGATTCACTCCTTTAATATTGTGAGGTAGTAAATAATCCCGCTACATGCTCTTGATTATTTTCAGAAACTATTATTAAATTTATAATCTTTCATATTTTTAACTGATGCTATACCTTTGAAAAAGCCAGTGTGTTAATTATTAAATTAGTTTACTAAATTTTCGTTTCAATTTTTTCTTTATACAAGACAAAATTTGAAAGCATAGCATCTCTATGGTAGATAATTTTAACGCAGTAGAAAGGAAAAAGGGGTCGAAAATAGTGAATGAATTTAGTAATTAACACACTAGATTCAGATGATAAATCTCAACTTATGAAACAAGTAAAATGGTTTGAGCGCAATTTTGAATTTTCAACGGAGCAGAATATTTTCCCTTCAATCCTCGAAAGGTTGAAAGGAACTCCAATACGTGTGAAGGACAAAATGTCAACCATTCCACCAGAACAACACACCCTAAAGCCGGAAGGGAGTTGGTCTATGTTGGAGCATATTGGCCATCTGATTGATCTTGAACCAATATGGTACGGGAGGCTTGAAGATATTCTGAATGGTGAAAAAGAGTTGAGGCACGCTGATTTACAAAACAAAAAAACCGATTTGGCCAATCATAACAGCAAAAGAATTGAAACGCTACTCAAAGAGTTTTATGATATTCGAAAAGCGACGGTCGCTAAATTAGATACGATTTCTGAAAAAGATGTATTCAATTATGCCTTACATCCCAGGCTAAAGACTCCTATGAGAATCATGGATTTATTCCTTTTTGTAGCAGAACACGACGACCATCACCTGGCGAGGATCACAGAAATAAACAAACTGCTTACATTGAATACGTAAAACAATAGCATATATGATGTACTTGAGCAGGCAATCAAGGTAGTTATTGTCGTAGCGGACGCTAAGACCAGTGGAGAAGTACATCCTTTTCATTACACAATTTCTTTTCCTTTACACTATGCTTGCTATTGGTGGTCTCGTTACCTGATTCTTAAATTCCAGCATCTTTTTTTACTATGTATGGCTACTGATTAATTCCCATTTCCACTAGGCGGCATTAATTTTCAATACATGTATCATCCTCTTAAAGAAAATTTAAATCAAGCAATATCATATTTCGAAACTAATAAAAAGTTTTAACAAAGTAAATAAAACTTTTAAAACTATCATAACGTTTCTTTTTTATTCATTTACGCAAAATGAAAAGAAAGCAATATCAGATTGAGTGATCCATTTTTGATTGGCGACATAACTACCTTACAAGGCAAATACTGAAGATTTCAATCACAAAGAATCAGAAATATCCCTTTTCTCCATTGAGAGAACTTCTGCAAATAAGAATAAATAATATAATCTTAATATTTACTTTTTATTATTTTATTTTAATTACAATCTTTATATCCTTATTTTTACATGAATATTATCAACTTATTGCTTTAATAGTAATAATATATGTTGAATTAAAGATTATCATATGTCAAAAAGCGATTGGAAAAGCACACTTGAGCGGAGAGAAGATATTTTAAACTCCATTACTCAGAATGGG
>SDBV01001513.1_pt1 | contig 35041 bp, 12 predicted proteins | sample 2277081 | NCBI WGS metagenome assembly SDBV01 (sample SAMN10402039, study PRJNA504765) | marine sediment metagenome | isolation source: marine sediment core GS10_PC15, 223 cmbsf | place: Arctic Ocean: Southern Knipovich Ridge | collected 2010 | reverse complement strand
CGTCGGGGCAAGGTGGTTGACGGTTATCTGGACCGTGTCGCTGTCTGTCAGCGTTCCGTCGTCGGCCGTCAGTTGCAGCACGTATACGCCGTTCTCGCTGAAGCCGGCCGTGGTGTCGACGGCTGAGGCATCGCCGAACGTTACCGTCCCCGGTCCGGAATCCTTGGACCAAGTGGTGGTCACGGACGCCGGCGGATCGGGTAAGCCGTCGTCGGATATCGTACCGTCCAGCGTGGCGTAATTCGGCAGCGTGATGCTATCGTCACTGCCTGCGTCAGCCGTCGGGGCCGTGTTACTGGGCGGGCCGCCACCGCTTCTTTCGCTCTCGGGCGGACCCGTGCCGGAAGGACTCCAACTCGTGTCCGTAGTCAGCACAATCCGGTCGATACGATACGCGGTCTCGTACCGGCGGATATTGAACGTGTGCGAAGCTGCAGTGATGTAATACTGGGCGTTGTGCGTCGTCCAGACCCACTGGTTCTGTGGCAGGCCGGAATTGTCGAACGTCATGCCGTTTGCGCCGTCCAACCCGATGTTGCAGGCGTTCTGCCCACCGGGGTTGGCATGGTAGCGACGCATGTAGACCCTGTACGTTCCGGCCGTCTCGAAATCGATGTTGTAATCCAGCTCCGCCCCGCCGTCTGCCCAGACTTGGTTGGAGCTGTAGGTGGGGGCGACCATGTATCCATCACCGACGAAGACGGTATAGGTGCTCTCGAACGTCCACATGCCGTCGCTGTTGCCGGTGTCGTTGTCGTCCCAGTTCTCAGCTTCCATGATAACCGTTCCACCTTCTTCCTGGAACGGGCCCGACCCGGCCGGGGCGGCGTTGACGGCGATCAGTACCGTATCGCTGTCAGTGGCCGTGCCGTCATCGGCGGTTAATTGCAGAATGTACGTTCCGGCCTCGGAGAAGCCGGCCGTGGTGTCGACGGCCGAAGCGTCGCCGAACGTGACGTTGCCCGGACCGGAATCCTTGGACCAGGTGGTCGTGACGCTCGCCGGCGGATCGGGTAAGCCGTCGTCGGATACCGTCCCGTCCAGCGTGGCGTAATTCGGCAGCGTAATCTCATCATCGCTGCCTGCGTCCGCCGTCGGAGATTGATTGGTGTCCTCCGCATTGACAACGATCTGAACGGTGTCGCTGTCGGTGGCGGTCCCGTCATCGGCCTCCAGCTTCAGGACGTACGTACCTTCCACGGAGAACCCGGCCGTGGTATCGACGGCTGAAGAGTCACCGAACGTAACCGTCCCAGGACCGCTGTCCTTGGACCAGGTGGTTGTCAGGCTCCCGGGCGGATTCGGCAGACCGTCGTCGGACACCGTACCGTCCAACGTTGCATAGCTGGGCAGCGTAATCTCATCATCGCTGCCAGCGTTGGCGGTTGGTGCGGAATTGCTGACGGTCCCATCGTACTCAAATGCACCGATATCCCAGGTAATACCTTGTGGCCTTGAGACCTCATCCAGATCGATCTCGATGTCGATCGAATACAGGTTGTAGAAGTCGTCATATGCGGCGGACTCAAAGCCCTCATCTATCGCCGCCGAGGTCCCTTGGATTCGGAAGTTGTCGCTTGCCTCATCCACAAACGCCGGATTGCCGACAACATTGTTGGCGCAATTCATCAGAGCATTGATTCCCGCCGCGTCTTGACCTGTATATCCCCCGGTGCCCCAGTCAATCACGATGTCAGAACCGTTCTCCCAGAACAGGTTATTGTCCATTGTCGTTTCGTCGACAATGGCTTGTCCCAGTTCCACATGATCGCCGGCGATGTCGCTGATAATGTTGTTCTCGATGCGGAAATTCGTCGCTCCGCTCAGCCAATGGTGATGTATCCCATCCCCGCCGGTGCCTACGATCGTGTTCCCGATTATGTTGACGTTGTCTGAATCGGCGTCGATATCCAGGATGATGCCGTTGCCGTTCAGATTGTGAATCGTGTTTCCGAGGATCCAGCAATCGACAGCACCTTCGACGCGGATTCCCGTCTCGCTGTCCCTGATGTCATTGAACAGGATCCAGGACCTTAGGGGCCCGTACGGTGGGACTGGATCATATCCATTACTTCCGACGACAATAGCATCGCCAGCCGATGTTGCCGAAGTCTCGTATCCGTAGATGACATTCTGCGAGACCACCACATCGTTGATGCTCTTGAGGTCTACCCCGTTCTCGTAGTCGTCGTGGAACTCGTTGTCTCCGACATAAATGTATCGTGGCGCGGGGATGGCCAGGTGAGACGCCTGGAAGGCGTCGCCGCTGTTTTCATGCATGTGGTTGTCGAGGATCCACACATTTTCCGTTCCCGCTCCTATACTCACTCCATGGCAGTCATCAGGCGTATCAGGGGGCGTCTTGAGCCTCCTGTTGTGATGAATGTGGTTCTGATAAACCACAATGTCGTCGCAGTACGTCTGCATCGAAAGAACAGAGCCGATAGCGACCCACCTGTCCGTCGGATTGTGGATCTCGCACGATCTGATCGCGATGTGGTCGCTATTGTCCCAGATCCTGATATAGGCTCCGTCGTAGTACTCCTGGTTCTCCATGATCAGATAGGATCCTTCGATACGAAGATCGTGGAGGTTGTCCGTTCCCGCCTGCGTGCGAACCATGCTGTTCGGGTCGACAGATCGGATGAAGATGGGCTTCGACGCCGTTCCCTGGGAGATGATCTTCTTCCAACCGGTGTAGTTGTACGGCCCGCCGTGGATCTCCACCACGGACCCGGCGGCCAGTGTTCTTGATAAGCCGTCAAATATGTCCAGCCGCGGCTTGTCGGGAGAGCCATACGGGTTGTTCGTATTGGTGGCGTTGGGGTCCGTGTTGTCGATGTAGTGCGTGTACGGCCCGCTACCGGCGTCGGGGTAGGGCATGGGGCCGGTGCCGAAATCGTACGTTGCGTCGTCATACATCGTGTGGGCTTCGTCGATCCCGAACGATGGGGCCGGAATGCCGATTGGCGGCGAGTAGACCGCCCAGGCCGCGGGCGCGCCGACCATCAGCACGCTGACGACGCCGGCGAGGACCAGTGCTTTAGTTCTTGATGATGGTTGCATGGATCATTCCTTTCGTGAGAGTTGCTGCTTCCTTCGGCGCGGAAACGCTCCGCGCGAGGACACGAATACCACTGTGGAGTTCCAAGCCATTGACTCTCCTTTCCGGCCAGTCGGCGCTTGCCCTCCCGCACACAGGCCAGCTTCAGGATGCACAGGAAACAGCCCGACTACTCACAGCCCTCAGCAGGTCTCCGTTTCTTGAGATACGCACAGCCCTGTGCGAAGAGGACCTTCGCTAACCAGGCAACGACCCCAACTAAAGAAATGACCCAACCCCAGTTGACCTGATTACTACTGGGCTACCGTGGTGTCAAGGTTTTCTTTTGCTTTTTACACTTTAGTCATTGCTGGTGTGGTGCTATCCGTTCATCCGCCGCAGAGGCGATTAGAAAACGCCCGAGGCCCCACTGGTGGGCGCCTCGGGCGTCTTATTCGCTCAGTGCGGATCAGCTGCTTGCGTGCTGATCCTATGTCAGGAATAGCTCCACGCTATTGCCTCGAACTTTCGGCCGGACCGTTGCCCGACGGCGTGTAACCGGTATCGGTCGTCAGGAGGATTCGATCTATGCAGTAGTGCCGCTCCTTTCGACGAATCTGGAACGTGTGTTCGCCCGTACTGACATAGACCTCCGGGTAGTTGGGACTGCCCCAGTTGATCCACATCCAACTGCCGCCGGTGGTGTAGTTGTCAAAGCGCGTTCCGATCTCAGTGTCGTCCATCCCGACATGACAGGAGTTGTAGCCGCTGTTATCGGCGAAGCGGCGCAGCCAAACGCGATATGTACCGGCCGTCTCGAAGTCGATGTCGTAACCTAACTCACAACCATTGGACCATGTGGCGTTCTCGAACGGAGCGCCGACCGGCGCCTTCATGTACCCGTCGCCAACATAGTTGCTCAGGCTGGTCTGCAGGTACCAATTGGCGTCGTAGGGGTCCGTCCGCGTGTCGTTGTCGTCGTAGTTCTCGGCTTCCATGACTACCGTGCCGCCTTCTTCCTGGAAGGCGCCGGTGCCGCCGGCTGCGGCGTTGACCGTGATGGCGACTGTGTCAGAGTCGCTTAAGTCTCCGTCAGAGGCTTCCAGTTGCAGGATGTAGGCACCGGCCTCGGAGAAGCCTGCCGTGGTGTCGACCGCCGATGAGTCGCCGAACGTCACCGTGCCCGGTCCGGAATCCTTGGTCCACGTAGTGGTCAGGCTCCCAGGGCTAAGCGGGTAACCGTCATCGGACACAGTACCATCCAGCGTCACGCCGGCCGGCAGCGTGCACTCATCATCGCTGCCTGCGCCGGCCGTGGGGGCTAGGTGATTGACCGTGATCTGCACGGTGTCGCTGTCCGACAGATCGCCGTCGGAGGCCTCCAACTGCAGAACGTAGACGCCATCCTCGGAGAAGCCAGCAGTGGTATCGACGGCTGCGGCATTGCCGAACGTCACCGTCCCAGGGCCGGAAGACTTGGTCCAGGTAGTGGTGACAGAACCCGGGCTTGCCGGCAGGCCGTCGTCGGATACGGTGCCGTCGAGGGTCACCCCGGAAGGCAACGTGCACTCATCGTCGCTACCGGCGGCAACGGTCGGGGCATCATTGGATTCTTCACCTCTCGAAGACTCAGCAGGACCGTTACCCGAAGGCGTCCCACCGTTTTTGGTCAGCACTATCCTGTCGACCTTGTAACCACGCTCACGACGACGCAGGTTGAACGTATGCTCACCGGCCGAGACGTACACCTCCGTCCCATAACCGTACCAATACCAACTGCTAAAGCCGTTGTTGGTGTTGTCGCAAGTGCCGCCGGCCTGTGTGCCGTCGAAGCCGACGTAGCAGGAGTTGTGCCCGTCGTCGTCGCAATACCGCCGCAGCCAGACCTTGTAGGTGCCTGCATTGGTGAAGTCGATGTCGTACGTGCACTGGGCGGCGTTGGCCCATGTGGAGTTGGTGGTCGTCTCATCGTCGGGGTACATGTAACCATCAGAGACATACCCAGCCGTCGCCGTCCCCAGCGTGTAGTTCTCACCCGTCGGGTCTGATCTGGTCTCGTTGTCGTCATAGTTCTCAGCCTCCATGACGACCGTTCCGCCTTCTTCGATGAACGGACCGCTGCCAGAAGGCGCGGCGTTGGCGACGATCTGAACGGTGTCGTCATCGGACAGGGAACTGTCGGAAACCTCCAGCTTAAGGATGTACGTCCCGGCCGTAGAGAAGCCGGCTGTAGTATCGACGGCAGAAGAATCGCCGAAGGTCACGTCACCAGGACCCGAGACCTTGGACCAGGTGGTGGTCACAGCTCCCGGAGGATCGGGCAGGCCGTCGTCGGATATCGTCCCGTCCAGAGAGACGCTGTTGGGAACAGTGCACTCATCATCAGATCCGGCGTCGGCCGTCGGGGCGTTGTTTTGCGGATTGACCGTGATCGTAACGTCATCGTAATCGGTCTTATCGCCGTCGTCGGCAGTTAGACGCAATACATACGTCCCAGCCGCGGAGAAGCCGGCCGTTGTGTCCACGGCAGCCGAATTACCGAACGTCACCGTGCCCGGCCCGCTACTCTTGGTCCACGTGGTGGTCACGGAACCAGGCGACAGCGGGAAACCGTCGTCACTGATCGTCCCGTCCAGCGTCACACTGGCCGGCAATATGATCTCATCGTCGCTTCCGGCATCGGCCGTCGGGGCGAGGTGGTTCACTGTGATTTGAACCGTGTCGCTGTCTGTCAGCGTTCCGTCGTCGGCCGTCAGTTGCAGAACGTATACGCCGTTCTCGCTGAAGCCAGCCGTGGTATCGACGGCAGAAGAATCGCCGAACGTGACATTGCCTGGACCGGAATCCTTGGACCAGGTTGTCGTGACGGTTGCAGGTGGGTTCGGTAAGCCGTCGTCAGACACCGTACCGTCCAACGTCGCATAGTTTGGCAGCGTGATCGAATCGTTGCTGCCGGCGTCAGCCGTGGGTGCAACGTTCTGAGCGTTGACGGTGATGGTCACATCGTCGTAGTGGGTCTTGTCGCCATCGTCGGCGGTCAGACGCAACACGTACGTACCTGCCTCGGAGAAGCCTGCTGTGGTGTCCACAACCGATGCGTCGTCGAATGTCACCGTGCCGGGACCGGACTGCTTGGTCCAGGTTGTGGTCACTGACCCCGGGCTCAGCGGGAACCCGTCGTCGCTCACAGTGCCGTCCAGCGTTGCGTTGGCCGGTAAGGTGATTTCATCATCACTGCCGGCATTGGCCGTCGGCGCGACATGATCAACGGTGATCTGAACAGTGTCGTCGTCGGACAGCGACCCGTCGGAAGCTTCAAGCTTCAGGACGTATACGCCATCCTCACTGAAGCCAGCGGTCGTATCGACAGCTGAGGCGTCGCCGAACGTTACCGTGCCCGGACCGGACTGCTTGGTCCATGTCGTCGTGACACTGCCGGGCGTTTCGGGCAGGCCGTCGTCGCTGACTGTGCCGTCCAGCGTAGCATTAGACGGCAAGGTGATGCTGTCGTCCGATCCGGCGTCAGCCGTTGGAGCCGTGTTGCTTGGTCCGCCGCCGCTGCGCGAAGACTCGGCAGGACCGTCACCCGACGGCGTGTAGCTGCTGTCCGTCGTCAGTATGATGCGGTCAACGCAATATTTTCGTTCACGTCGCCGGATCTGGAACGTATGGGAGCCAGTGGAGACGTACACCTCCGGGTAGTTGGGACTGCCCCAATTGATCCACATCCAACTGCCGCCGGTGGTGTAGTTGTCAAAGGATGAGCCGATCTCCGTACCGTCCATCCCGACGTGGCAGGAGTTGTATCCACTGTTGTTGGCATAGCGGCGCAGCCAAACGCGATATGTACCGGCCGTCTCGAAGTCGATGTCGTAGCCCAACTCGCAGCCATTGGACCAAGTGCCCGTCTCATAAGGAGCATCAACTGGGGCCTTCATGTAACCATCGCCAACGTAGTTGTTCACGGTGGTCAGGAAGCTCCAGTTGGCGCCGTAAGGATCGGTCCGCGTGTCGTTGTCGTCGTAGTTCTCGGCCTCCATGACCACCGTTCCGCCTTCTTCCTGGAAGGGACCGACGCCGGTCCCTTCCTCGTTGACCACGATCTGGACGGTGTCGCTGTCGGAAAGATCGCTGTCGGAAGCTTCCAGCTTCAGGACGTACGTACCAGCTGCGGAGAATCCAGCCGTGGTGTCTACAGCTGTCGAATCACCGAAGGTGACCGTACCCGGTCCGGAATCCTTGGACCAGGTCGTCGTGACGGACGCAGGTGGGTTCGGTAAGCCGTCGTCGGATACCGTACCATCCAACGTCGCATAGCTTGGCAGCGTAATCTCATCATCGCTGCCGGCGTTAGCTGTCGGTGCGACATTCCCTCCCGGCTCGGCGTTGACGACAACCTGCACCGTATCGGAGGCCGACAGGCTGCCGTCGGATACTTCCAGCTTCAGGACATACGTCCCGGCCGTGGAGAAACCGGCTGTGGTATCGACGGCTGCCGAATCACCGAACATGACCGTGCCCGGCCCGCTGTCCTTGGACCACGTGGTGGTCAGGCTCCCCGGGCTAAGCGGGTAACCGTCGTCGGACACAGTGCCGTCGAGGGTTACGCCAGCCGGCAGCGTGCATTCGTCGTCGCTGCCTGCGTCGGCCGTGGGGGCCAGGTGATTGACGGTGATCTGCACCGTATCACTGTCAGTGGCAGTCCCATCATCGGCCAGCAATTGCAAGACGTAGACGCCACTGTCGGCGAATGTCGCGGTCGTGTCGACGGCAGAGGAGTCGCCAAACGTCACCGTCCCCGGCCCTGAGACCTTGGACCAGGTGGTCGTTACCGACGCGGGCGGGTCAGGCAGGCCGTCATCGGAAACCGTCCCGTCCAGCGTCACGCCGGAAAGCAAGGTGCATTCGTCATCGCTGCCGGCGTCCGCTGTGGGGGCGGTGTTGCCGACTGTGCCCGAATCGTACTCGAACGCGCCGATATCCGGTGCATCGCCGCTGTATCCATCTGTGATGCCCGAGATTGTTGTTCCGGCGTCGATGCACGGGCTGTTGGAGGCAAGAGCAAACATGTCCTCAACCTGGTCGCGGATGTATGTAAGCTTCTCGGGAATGGTCAGACCCGTGCCGAAGTCCGTATCGATGTTGGAGTCGGCATCGAGAAATAGAGGGTCCGTCGAAATCAAGCTGTTATCGCCCTGAGGGATTGTGAAGTTGTGCGTATTGTCGTCTTCTAGACAGTTGTAGTCGGCTGTCTCGATGTCGGCAGCGGGTGGACCAATAAGCCGTCCCATGTCACCCCAGGACCCACCCGTGCCGTTGCCTTGGCAGGCGTTGTTTATGACCTTCGTACCCCCGGAGGTGGCGCGGACGGCCTCGGTGAAGATGCCGAACCAGTTGGTGTTGTTGTAGCAGGTGTTGTTGTAGATTTCGGCGCGCTCCGTGTCGGCGGCGTCGATTCCGCCGCGTGCGTTATCGAAACACACGTTTCGGGCAATCACGCAGTCCAGGCCGCCGCGGACACCGACTTTGATGCCATTGCCGGCGTTGTTGCCGCCAAAACAGTAATTGCCGATGAACTGGCAGCGCACGGCCGCCATTACATCCAGGCCGTCCTCCGGATGGTCGAAGGAGATATTGTTCTTCCAGAGGCATTCGATGGGGTACCGTCCGGAAATTCCGTCGCAATTGCCTGACACGGTGCTGTAGTTCTCGTAGGAAACACACTCCTCTATCGTGCAGTAACGGGCGCCGTAACTGGTCCAGCCCTCCCAGGAGTCCCAGTTCGCTTCCGGCAGATCTTCGGAGTAGCCGATGTTGCCTGCTATGGGGGGAACGGACGCTTGCTGAGAGCTAAGCGTGCCTGTTTCCCATAGCATGATGCCGTTGCCGCAGTTGGTCGTAAGGCATCTGTAGAACTTGACGTAGTGGACCGGGCCATAGGTGAGCATGGCGGCGAAGAAATGACCGGTCTGCGTGTTGCCGCAGCCATCGGCTTGGCAGTACTCGACGGTGATGTGGTGGCAACTGCCGACAGAGTTGGCCACGATCCTGATCCCATGCCGCTTGACGTCCTGGAACTTCAGGCCGCGCAATGTGATGTAGGAGCAATCCTCGATCTGGAAGAAGTACAGTTCCGTGGGGCTCGTACCGTCGCAGACAACCGTCTCGTTACTGTAATTGGTGATCAGAATCGGGTTGGCGGAGGTGCCGTGGATATCGTCCATGTCCACGGCCGGGGTCACTTCGCCGCCCGAACCGTGGTACGTTCCGCTACGGATGTAGATCGTGTCGCCGGCACTGACGACGTCCACGGCCTCTTGAATCGTGTCGTAGGCGTCGCCATCAGACCCGGAGTTGTCCCGGTTGGCGATGGAATAGCTGCCATCGGTGATATCGCTGCCAAGCTGACCGTCAACATAAATGTTCGCAGCCCAGGCCACCGATACGCTTACCATCAGCGCGGTGGCGAGGCCAATAAAGGCCAGTGTCGATTTCGTTTGCATGAGTCAGTCCTTTCAGAGAAATATTACCACTTCCCTCGGCGCGGAAACGCTCCGCGCGAGGAGACGAATACCACTGTGGGGTTCGAAGCCATTGACTCTCCTTTCCGACACATTGACCCTTGCCCTGGCGCAGGTAAGGTTTGCTGAAGGATGCGGCAGGAATGAGGCCGCTGCCACGTTCCTCAGCAGGTCTCCGTTTAGACAGACGGAACCGGCCCTGCGCTAAAAGCGCCACCACTGAAGAGACAACGACCTGAAAAAAAGAAGTGACCCAACCCCAGTTGACCTGATTACTACTGGGTTATCGTGGTGTCAAGACTTTCTTTTTTTTGCATTTTGGCCACTGCTGGTGTGGTGTTGTCCGTTCGTCCGCTGCAGAGGCGATTAGAAAACGCCCGAGGCTTCCTGACGGATACCCCGGGCGTCTGCTGTTCACTTGCAGCGAGCTCACAAGCTTACGCCGGTCTCAAGCTACGTCACAGGCATCCCAGTGTTATTCCCTCGAACTCTCGGCAGGACCGGTGCCGGACGGCGAGTAGCTACTGTCCTGTCCCAGGATGATCCGGTCGACGCAGTAGTGCCTCTCACGCCGGCGCAGGTTGAATGTGTGCTGACCGGCCGAGACATACATTCCGTCCGTGTGATCCTGCCAGTACCACTGATCGTAGTAGCCGTTGTAGTTGTCGAACCGGCCGCTGTTACCGGTGTACTGCGTTCCGTCGATGCCGACCATAGCCGAATTAGTCGTGCCGCTGGTGCACCAACGCCGCATCCAGACGTAGTACGTCCCGGCCGTCTCGAAGTCGATCTCGTAGCTGGCCTCGGCCGCGTCGGACCAAATCTCGGCGCTTCCGTCGGGTGCCTTCATGTACCCGTCGCCAGCGTAACCGGTGTTTGACGTCTGCAAGTACCAGATCTGGCCGGACAGATCGTCGCGGACGGAGTTCTCATCGTAGTTCTCGGCCTCCATGACGACCGTGCCGCCTTCTTCCTGGAATGCGCCCGTGCCGCTGGCTGCGGCGTTGACGGCGATCGCCACCGTGTCATCGTCGGACAACCCGCCGTCGGAAGCCTCCAACTTCAGAACGTAAGTGCCGGCCTCGGAGAACCCAACCGTGGTGTCGACGGACGAGGAGTCGCCGAACGTCACGTTGCCCGGGCCGGACTGCTTGGTCCATGTGGTGGTCAGGCTACCCGGAGACAGCGGGTATCCGTCGTCGGATACGGTTCCATCCAACGTCACACCGGAAGGCAGCGTGCACTCGTCATCGGCCCCGGCATCGACGGTGGGGGCAAGGTGATTGACGGTTATCTGCACGGTATCGCTGTCTGTAGCGGTCCCGTCGTCGGCCGTCAGTTGCAGCACGTATACGCCGGAATCGCTGAATCCGGCCGTCGTGTCTACAGCAGATGCATTGGCGAACGTTACCGTGCCCGGGCCGGACTGCTTGGTCCATGTGGTCGTCAGGGAACCCGGCGGGTCGGGCATGGCATCGTCGCTGACAGTACCGTCCAGCGAAACGCTATCGGGGATCGTGCACTCATCGTCCGACCCAGCGTCTGCCGTCGGGGCTGCTTGTTGGTTGACGGTGATGGTAACGTCGTCATAGTCCGAAAACGCGCCGTCATAGGCCGTTAATCGCAATACGTACGTCCCTGCCTCGGAGAACGTGGCCGTGGTGTCGATGGCGGACGAGTCACCGAATGTTACCGTGCCCGGGCCGGACTGCTTTGCCCAGGTGGTGGTGACGCTCGCCGGCGGGTCGGGCAGGCCGTCATCGCTGACCGTACCGTCCAACGTGGCATAGCTGGGTAGCGTAATCTCATCATCACTGCCGGCGTCCGCCGTTGGGGCCTGGTTACCGCCGCTCCTTGAGCTCTCGGGCGGTCCTGTTCCTGAAGGTGTGTACTGATCGTCGGTAGTCAGTATGATCCGGTCGATCTTGTAGCCCACCTCCCTGCGGCGGATGTTCCACGTGTGGCTTGTGGCGGAGATGTAGACGGCGGTGTTGTGCTGCCGCCAATACCACTGGTCGTAGTAGCCGTTGTAGTTGTCGAATCGGTTCGTTACGCCGTCGCCGACGATGGTTCCATCCAAGCCCACCCAGCACGAGTTGTTCGAGCTGTCAGTGGCGTAGCGACGCATCCACAAGTAGTACGTACCGGCCGTCTCGAAGTCGATGTTATAGCTCAACTGACAGCCGTCATCCCAGTACTCGGCGCTGACGCCGGGGGCGAGCATATATCCATTGCCAACATAGCCAGCGGTCGCCGTGCCCTTGGACCACGTCTGGCCGGAATTGTCATCGCGAACGGTGTTTTCGTCGTAGTTCTCGGTCTCCATGACGACCGTGCCGCCCTCTTCCTCGAACGCGCCCGTTCCGCTCGTGCCTTCCTCATAGACGATGACCTGCACCGTGTCGTCGTCGCTTGCCGTCCCGTCGTCTGCTTCGAGTTTCAGGACATATGTTCCAGCCTCGGAGAATCCGGCCGTGGTGTCCACGGCGGCAGAGCTACCGAAGGTCACCGTACCGGGACCACTGATCTTGGACCATGTGGTCGTCAAGGTGGCAGGCGGATCCGGAAGACCGTCGTCGGACACCGTACCGTCCAGTGTGGCGTTGTTCGGCAGTGTGATCTCGACATTGCTGCCGGCGTCAGCCGTCGGCGCGTAGTTCTGCGGTATGACGGTGATGGTCACGTCGTCGTGGTTTGTCAACGAGCCATCGCCGGCCGTCAGGCGCAGGACGTAAGTTCCACCTTCTGAAAAGCCAGCCGTGGTATCCACAGCCGAGGAGTCGCCGAACGTCACCGTGCCCGGGCCGGAAGTCTTCGACCAGGTGGTCGTCACAACGCCCGGGGACGCCGGCAGGCCGTCATCGCTGACGGTTCCGTCCAGCGTGGCATAGTCCGGAAGTGTGATCTCATCGTCGCTGCCGGCATTGACCGTGGGCGCCAAGTTGGTCTCGCCCCCACCGCCGCGGCTGGACTCGGCCGGACCATTGCCCGAGGGCGTGTAGCCGCTGGCCGTGGTCAGGATGATCCGGTCGATGCGATAGTTGCCTTCACGGCGGCGAATATTGAACGTCTGCTCACCTGTGGAGATGTATGTCCCAACAGAGAAGGTTCGCCACGTCCACTGCTCGTAGTAGCCGTTGTAGTTGTCGAAGCGATTGGTGCCGCCATTAGTGATCTGCGTGCCGTCCAGACCGATCCAGCAAGAATTGTCGCCGCTGTAGGTGGCCCACCGGCGCATCCAGATGTAGTACGTTCCGGCCGTGGCGAAATCGACGTCATAGCCGAGCTGTGCCGGATTGCTGACCCAGTAGGGGGCACTGCTGCCTTGGGATGTCATATACCCGTCGCCGACATAGCCGGCGGTGGTTGTGTCCAACAGCCAATCATAGCTGTCGTCCAGAGTGTCGTTGTCGTCGTAGTTCTCGGTCTCCATGACGACCGTCCCGCCTTCCTCCTGGAAGGCGCCCGTACCGCCGGTGCCCTCGGCGTGGACGATGATCTGAATCGTGTCGTCGTCGGAAAGAGCACCGTCGTAGGCCATGATCCTAAGGACATACGTCCCGGCCTCGGAGAAGCCGGCCGTGGTGTCCGCGGCCGAGGCATTGCCGAACGTCACGGTTCCCGCTCCGCTGATCTTCGACCAGGTTGTCGTCAACGTTCCAGGGACCAACGGGAAACCGTCGTCGCTGACAGTCCCGTCCAGCGTGGCGTTGGACGGAAGCGTTATTTCCTGGTCGTTGCCGGCACCGGCGATTGGGGCGAGATGGCTGACGGTAATCGTAACGTTATCGTAGTCGGTCAGCTCGCCGTCATCCCCCGTCAAGCGTAGCACGTACACGCCGCTGTCGCTGAAGCCTGCGGTCGTGTCGACGGCGGCGGAGTTCCCGAACGTCACCGTGCCGGGTCCGCTAACCTTGGACCAGGTTGTGGTCACGGCGCCCGGCGTGCTCGGCAGACCGTCGTCGCTGACAGTCCCATCCAGCGTCGCATACGAAGGCAACGTGATCGTAGCGTCGTCGCCGGCGTTGACGTCGGGTGCAACCTGCTGGGAGGCTAGGATGGCCACCTCGTCGTAGTCGGAAAGCGCCCCGTCGTGCGCGGTCAAGCGCAGGACGTACGTGCCCGCCTCAGAGAAGCCTGCCGTGGTGTCTACTGCGGATGAATCGCCGAATGTCACGGTGCCCGGACCGGACTGCTTGGTCCATGTGGTTGTGACGCTGCCCGGAGACAGCGGCAGACCGTCGTCGGATATCGTCCCGTCCAGCGTTGCATAATTCGGCGGCGAGACGGAATCGTCGCTACCGGCATCAGCGGTCGGGGCGGTGTTCTGCCTGGCCGTGATGGTCACTTCGTCGTAGTTCGTCAACTCACCGTCGTTGGCCGTCAGGCGGAGTACGTAGACGCCGGCCGCCGAGAAGCCGGCGGTCGTGTCCACGGCGGAGGCGTCGGCGAACGTCACATTGCCGGGCCCGCTCTGCTTGCTCCACGTGGTTGTCACACTATCCGGCGGATCGGGCAAGCCGTCGTCGCTGACCGTTCCGTCCAATGTGGCGTACTCGTCGGGCAGTATTACCTCGTCGTTGCTGCCCGCGTCGACCTCCGGGGCATTGTTGCCTCCGGTTCCGGCGTTGACGGTAATCGACACCTCGTCATAGTCGAGGACATCGCTGTCATCAGCCGTAAGACGCAAGATGTAGGCTCCGGCGACCGAGAAGCTCGCGGTGGTGTCCACCGCGGAAGCGTCATCGAACGTCACATTGCCCGGCCCGGAGGTTTTGGACCAGGTGGTCGTCACCGTCCCCGTCGGCTCGCCGTCGTCACTGACCGTCCCGTCCAGCACAGCGGAATCCGGTAGAGTAATGCTGTCGTCGCTGCCGGCGTTGACTGTCGGTGCCGAGTCGCGAGCGGTCTGTTCGGGGCCGGTTCCCGAAGGCGAGTAGGCGTCGTCCGTGCCCAGAATGATCTTGTCAACGCAGTAGCTGTATTCCCGGCGGCGCAGATTGAAGGTGTGCAGGCCGGCAGAAATATAGATCGTATTGGCGTGTTCGCGCCAGTACCACTGATCGTAGTAGCCGTTGTAGTTATCGAAGTAAGTGCCGGATATCGTGCCGTCCAGTCCGACGAAAGCGGAATTGCCCACACCGCTTTCCACATAGCGGCGAATCCAAACACTGTACGTCCCGGCGGTTTCAAAGTGGATGTCATACGTCATTGCGGACGAAGTGTCCCAATAGCCTACACCGCTTGATGGAGCCTTCATGTACCCCGCGCCGGAGTATCCGGAATGGGAGGTTTGCTCGTCCCACGCCGCGGCCGCCGGGTCGCTATGTCTTTCGCTGGTGTCGTGGTTCTCGGTCTCCATGACAACCGTTCCGCCTTCTTCCTGGAACGATCCGTCTACGTCCGCCACGATGATGGTTATGTGGTCGGCCGTGGCGAACTGACCGTCGCCGGCCGTCAGACGTAGGACATAAGTCCCCGCCTCTGAGAACCCGGCAGTCGTGTCAACGGCGGAAGGGTCGCCGAACGTCACGGTTCCTGGCCCGGACGTCTTGGTCCAGGTTGTGGTAACGGCCCCGGGCGAACTGGGCAGCCCGTCGTCGCTGATCGCGCCGTCCAAATCGGCGACGTTGGTTATGGTGATTTCGACGTCGTCGCCGGCGTTGACGTCGGCCGGCGTGTTGCCCGTACCGAAGTCGTACTCAAACGCGCCGATGTCGGGCGCGTTGCCGAGATAGGCCAACGTCACCTGGTCGCCGTCGGACCAACTGACGGACTTGTCGAGCGTCAGTTGATTGTTGTCGATATCCCGGTCCGTGACGACGGCAGTGGTCGAATCGCCGATCATGATCTCGTCGCCGTCGATGATCCCGACGCCGTCGGTGAAGTACCGGGCGTCTTCGACGGTGATCGTACTGCCGGACCCGGACCCCACGGCCGAGGTCAGCGGCGTTCCGCCATCGATGCAAATGCTGTCGGATGTCAGTTCGAAGTTGGTCACGCCTCCGGCCGTGGTGTCGTCCACGAACTCGGCGCTGTCGCCGACGAAGGAATTGTAATCGTACTTGCCTCTCCAGCCCTGGACCTCGTCCTTGTAGATGTAGTGATCGGCGAAGTAGATGTACTCAACACCGTCGGACTTGTAGTACAGATTGTGGTCGAATGTTTGGTCGTCGTAGTCCGGCTCCATCGAGTCCTGAATACACATTAAGGAATTGAGGTACGCGCCCGAGCCCGGTTCGTCGTCGGCCTTGAAGTAGAAGATATTGTTTTTCAGAACGTTGTTCTTGTTGGTGTTCATGATTTCGTCGTGGCTGTCGTTCTGTATGTACAGCAGGCCACGATCGGCGTCCCCGTCCTCCTTGAACAGGACGTTGTTGTAGACCATCGCGCCGTTGGAGCTGGCCAGCAGCATCACCCACTTCAAGCCGTCGCAGAATACGTTGCGCCGGACGATCGCGCCGTTGCAGTTGTCGCCGTCATCCGGCTCGACATTGCCCCAGCGAATCTTCAGCGCGCCTTTGGGCTTGCCGGTGTTGACGCAGTAGTTGTCCTGAATGACCATGTTCGTGATCCCGCCCGGATCCATCAGGGCCGTCGCAGCTCGTCTGATCTCGTTGTTCTGGATTACGACCTTGTCCATGTTGTCGATGAAAATGGGTATGTCCTTGAAGGAGTAGATCGTGCAGTCCTCGACGAGCAGATCCGTATGCCTCTGTGTCGTGTCATTGCCCTTCACGGCGATTGTCTGGTCGTGCAGAACACAGTCCTTAATCTTAGTGTGGCTACCGACAATGAAGCAGTGCTTGTACAAGTAGCAGGCGATGTCCAGGCCCTGGAAGATGATGTACTGTTTGTCCAGAGTGTAGAACCCGGAGCTGTTGGTTCTAATGTACACGTTGTCGTTCTGATAGTTGCGCACGGTTATCCAGTTGTCGGACGTGCCGCTGTTGTACAGTTCGTAAGTGCCGTTGTCCTCGCCGGAGGTGGGATACGTTCCGGCATGGATGTAGAGCGTGTCCCCTGCGTCCAGTTGCTTCAGTGCATAGCGCAGGGTCCTCAGCGGGTCGGACAGGGTTCCTTCGCCGCTGTCGCTCCCGCTTGATGCGTCGACATGCCACTCATTGGGCGCGCCTGCGCCGGCGCGCTTGACGTTGACCGTCACGTCGGCGAAGCCCGGCCTGTCGCCGTCGTCGGCCAGCAAGCGCAGGGTATACAGGCCCACGCCGGAGAAGGTGGCCGTGGTGTCCACGGCGTTGGCGTCGTCGAATGTTACGGTCCCATAGCCGGATAGTTTGATCCACGTGGTCGTCACAGATCCGGGGCTTGCCGGCAGTCCGTCGTCGCTGACGGTTCCATCCAGCCACGCGCTATCGGTCGGCAGGGTGATGGATTGGTAGGTTCCGGCATCGACCGTGGGCGCGTCGTTGGCGGCTGTCCCGTAGTCGCTCTCAAGCACGCCGATGTCCGGAGCTGTTCCGTTATAGGCAAATGTGATCGGGTCGTTGTTAGACCAGGAGATGGACCGATCGACGGTGATCGTGTTGTTCGTCAGATCGCGCGCGACAACCTGGGCGGTCGTGTCGTCGATGTAAATCAGGTCCCCGTCGATCAGCCCGAATCCGTCGGTGAAGTACCTCGCGTCGTCGACGGTCACCGTGGTTCCGGTGCCTGAGCCGTTGGCGAAGGTCAAACACGTCCCGGCGTCGATGCATGGGCTTTCGGCCGCAACGTAGAATCCCTCAATGCCGGCGTCCGTGCTGGGCATCACGAGCATCGGGTCTTGCCCGGCGACGGAATTGTTGTCGTACGCCCCGGCGTACCAGCCGTTGACGTCTTCGTCATAGACGTAGGTGCTGCCGTAGGCGATGTACTGAGTCCCGTCGTCCTTGTAGTAGCAGTTGTAATCGATCTCTTGATCGTCGTAGTCCTCACTGATCTCGGCATCGAAGTTCAGCAGAACATTGACCCAACCGGAACTGGCCGAGTCGTCGCCGGCGTGATAGATGATGTTGTTCTTCAGAACGTTGTTCTCATTCTTGTCCTCCGGAGCCCCGCTGGCCTGGTCGAACCAGATCATGCCGTCTTCGTTGTCGTTCCCAGCCATGTTGGCGATAACGTTGTGATACAGAAGGCAACCGTTCGCACTGGAGAGGCTGACCAGGAATCGCTCCCCGTCGATGAAGACGTTTCGGCGGACGATGGCACCGTTGCAGTTGTCGCCGTCCACCGGCTCATTGACGCCCCAGAAAAGCTTGAACTCCCCAAACCGCTTGCCTGTGTTGTAGCAGAAGTTGTCCTCGACCACGAGGTTCGAGATCGATCCCACCGAGATGCTGGTGGTGGAGGTGTACATCGTATTTCCCTTGATGACCACCTTGTCGAGATTGTCCAGGCTCACCGGAATGCTGGCCAAGTCGTGCATCGTGCAGTCCTGGACGAGCAGATAGGTGTACTGGGTCGTATCAGCGCAGGTGATGGCCCGATACCCGTTGGTCAACTCACAATCTTTGATGGTGATGTGGTCGCCGGCGGCGTCGATGCAGACCGCGCCGGCAGAGGTGTTGTCCACGATCAGCCCGTCGAAGGTTATGTAGTCCTTGTCCGATAGCACGAAGCCTTCCTGCGCCGTGGATATCACCACCTGGTCGTTTTGGTAGTTGGTGATGGTGATCGGGTTCCCACTCGACCCGCTGGTCGGGATCGTATAGGCGTCCGTGCTGTCGCCGCCGGCCGGATACGTCCCGGCGTGGATGTACAGCGTGTCGCCCGCCGACAGTTGATCCAGCGCGTAGCGGATCGTCCGCCACGGCGTGGACAGCGAACCATCGCCGGTCGAATCGTTGCCGGATTGGTCGACGTGATAGTCGGTTGCACAGACCTGGGAGGCCGGGACAAGCAATACCGCCAGGACGGCCAGCATCGCACACATCAGGATAGAGACTCTGCGCGCTTCGGTGGTGGATCTGGACATGGGGAGGGCTCCTTCTGCTTGCGGTTGATCAGTTGTCGTTGTCCTTCGAGACATTCGTCGCTACGCTGACGCCACGGCCTGCGAGCCTTACCCCTCGGCGGAGACACCGAGAAAGGCAACACTCGCATCCGTGAATTGCGCGGCGAACTGAACGCGCTATTCAGACAACGACCCCTAAGAAGAGTTGACCCAAGTTGCTTTCTACGACTGCTGCGGTGGGCAGGTCAAGAGCTTTATCCGAACATCCGCACAATTTCTATTCTTCGTTGCCCCTTCAGCGAGGCCGGCTAATCGGGTTGCGACCTACAAGAAAATCGCAGATGATCGATAGACACCGCTGTAGCGGCGGCGACCACCGCTGGCGGAATGCCCGTGTCGGCGGCCAACATTCCATACAGACCGTCGAACTTCTGGGCTTCCTGGCCGGAAGTATACGTCAGGTCATAGCATAGCCGACAGCTGAAGTACCGGCCGCGCGGCGGGGTGCTGATTGGTCAGCAGAGCCCGCCGCGCGCTACCTGCTCGCGTGGCGGCCGCGACCCTGGGCCACCGATGCAACCAGGCGTCACCAGAACTCACGTCTGGTGTGGCAAATTAGTGGAATCCGGCGGGATGCTGGCAAGTTTCCCCGTTACGACCAAAAGAAAAGCGGGGTCCAGCACCCGGCGGAATCCCTGCGCATCTACGCCTGCGAGGGCGCTTCGACACAGTTCATCCACCGGGTACCGGACCCCGCGCAATAAGTCTATGCACGGGGCACCGGCCCCGGTTCACCTCGTCCTGTCGAAGTCGCGTCCGGCTCTCGCCAGACCTCGCAGTTTGGATGCAGAACAAGGCTGGCTCAGCGCAACTAATCGCGCCGAACACAAGTATACTAAGGACATTGCGAGTATTCGTCAAGAGCGAGCAAGGGGAGCGAACTGTTGCAGGCTACTTCACTTTGCCGGGATTGACCGTGATTCTGTCCCTCTTTGTGTACAGGCAGAGGTTCACACCGGCCGCTTGCCGAGAATCATCGCCGTTGCTTCGGGTTCAGTCCGCATCGAACAGCCCCTTCTGTTTCTGACGCTTGGGCGGTTTGCGCATTTCATCTGGCACGTCGGGCAGTTCGTGGGCGGCGAAGGACTCGCCCTTGACGACCTGCTCCAAAAGCTTCGCCTGGGCGGGGTACTGGGCAATCGTCGCTTCCAGTACCCATAGAAGCTCCAGAAGCTCCGTCGTGAATTCGCTCAGCCATTGGGTCGGGTTGATTTCGTCCAGGGGCGAAGACTTCTTGCCCTTGGGATTCTTCATCCTGTAGCCCAGCCACGACTGCACAACCTTCAGGCCGGATACTTCAAACCCGTACACTTCCGGGGCGACGGGCGCAAATTCGCCGGTCCCGACGTACAAGGTTCGCGTGGCGTCGTTGTGCTCGTACTTCTGGGGGTAGTTGTCCGCGTCGCCGGGCACGGACTTTGTGCAGCGGGCCGCCCCCTTGGGCACGTGCCCTTTGTGCTTGCCCTTTGGCACGAATCGCTGGCCGTAGGTGTGCAGCCACAGCAGCTTCGCCCCTACCTCGCGCACCTTGACGAAAAGGGCCGCGTCCTTGGTCAATGGCACGCGAAGCTTGCGCGTGCCCAACTCCTCAGCGAACCGCCCCGTAAAGGCCGGCTGGGCAAGCACGCCATAGACGTACGCCAGGAAGTCTTCCGGCGTCACAGGTCGGCCGTATGCCTTGGCAAGCACCTCCAGGAGCCCCGGCAGTATATTGGCTTCCTTGTCCTGGTTCTGGGCGTCACGGTACAGGGGCACAACGTCCTTTGCACCACGCCCACAGAAAGCGTCGTAGTCGGGGGGCGCGGCGCAAGCGACTAATGCCGGACCATGCCCAGGTTCCCTACATAGCTGTCCAAGCACGTAAACTTGTTGTTTCCCGTGCACGCACCAGAGCTCCGGGCGCGGACGTGAAATCAGCCGGGTATCTGCAATCAGGTACTGCCGGTCAAAAGCCCGATAGGCATAACCAACAACGGGCGGAACAGGTGCACTTCTTGGCAGTTGTGCTATCGCTCGTGTGTCTGCCCCATCCGTCAGTGTAACCCGGTACACACCATCAATCTCGCGGTCGCCTGACCCCCGAAAAGCCAAAGATCGGTCACTCACCGAAAGCAACGCCTTCCAGCGGGCCTCAAGTAGCGATTGGGTCGGGGCAATTGGCCAAGTGCGCTTCAACATCAGCCCAGAATGCTGCCAAGGAAAAAGGTTCACCAGCAATGGCCAGTTGAAGAAAACGCCAGTCCTGATGGGGCGGAAGGGTGCGTGCCAATCGTCGGGGCAGTCTTGCCAGGTCAAGGAAGCGAAATCGGCTATCGCGTCCAGGGCCTTCAACTTCTCCCTGCGCTTGCCGTCGATGCGGGCATAGTGGGCCTTTGCTGGCGTGTCCTTGTTCGCCTTGCCGTCGCAGACGGCAACTGCAATTGCCACGGGCGTTTGAATGTTAAAGACGTTTTCGCTCTTACGTGTGCCCCGGCCTTCGCCGCCCAGGTCTAGAATCCAGATTTCATCGCAGACCCGGCGCATGTGCTCTCGCATCCCGCAGAAGGCGTCACCGTCCAGGTAGCTTGATGCGCTGATGTAGCTCACCACGCCCGGCCCGACAGCTGTCTTGTGCTCAAAGACTTTCCATAGCGCCCAGCGCCAAAAGTAGACGTACAGGTTGTAGAACCACTTCATTTGCCCGCCATGGCCTGCGTTCAGCGCCGGCGCAACGAAGGCCCGGTAGAGGATTGACTGCTTCTCGCGTTCTCTTAGGACACTCCTGAGGGCGCGAGGTCGGCTTAGGGCTTTGCTGCGTTTGCCGCGCCTCTTGGGTATCTTCGATTCGTCAATCGGGTCCCCGAAGCGCACCCATCCTCCGAATCGAGATAGGTTTTCGGCCTTAGGGTCTACCGCCGCGTGGCGGTCGTAAGGTGGATTGCCCAGGCAGACGATCACGGGGACCTTGTCCTTGACCTCTAGCGCCCGCTTGTGTTGCTCGGCGATCGGTTCCAGGTACAACGGAAGCTGGGGCGGCGTGGTGTGGGGACTTTCCAGCGTGTCGGTAAGGTAAACGTGGGTTCCGCTGGCGGGCAGCTTTGCCCCGTGGTCCTGTAGCGCCCGACTGACGCGAAGTTCGGATACGGCGAAGGGCCCGACCATGATTTCAAACCCGTAGATGTTCTCGGCCAGTGCTGTTGCCTGTCCCGGTACAGCTCCCTTGCCCTGTTGTGATTCGACCGTACCCAAGGCATGTTCGATAATGCCAAGGAGGTATGTTCCTGTCCCGACGGCCGGGTCTAACGTGATAACGTCACCATTGGCGAAGCCCAGGGGCTTGCCTAGCCGATTCGTCAACAGATCATCTATTAGGCGGACTTGAGCGCGAACGACTTCAACGGGGGTAAAGTACACACCGGCGTCCTTGCGCAGCTTGGGGTCATAGGCGGCCAGGAAGTCTTCGTAGAAGTAAAGCCAAGGGTCCTTCGGGCCTGTCAATCCCGTCGGTGGTACTGCGCCGATAACGCGAATCAGCACATCCAATGAAGCGGAGATTTCCGCCTGCGCGTTCCGGTCGGTAAGCACCTGAAGCGCCCTGGAAAGCAAGCTATGTTCGGCCGCCAGGGCCGCTTCGGCATTGGCTAGGGCCTGCGCTTCGGGATTCTTGACCGGCGGATGAAGGTCGGCCTTTTCACTTCGGGCCAACAGCAGCGCAAAGGTTACTGTTTGGGCGTAGTAGTCGGCGAATCGCGCGTCGCCAGCGTCTGGAAACAACAATTGCCGCCACTCTTCGGCAAGTCTCACCAAAGGGGACTGTGGGTGTTTCAGGGCGTCGGTTACGTCTTCGCGCAACTTGTGGCACAGCGGCGCGAGCATTTCGGCAAAGGCTTTCAGGTCAACGATCGTGCCCTTGGCCTTGGTTGGGATTGTCGGCTGCCATTGCAAGAAGTCCGTTAGCAGGCCGAGTAGGGCGGCAGCATCCTTCTCTCCGACGGCCTTCTTGCCATCGCTGGACACGTCACCAGATAAGCGGACGAGCGAACGTTCGCGCTCACCCGATCGGTAGAGGCCCCATTCGTTCCCGTCGGTGTAGATTAGGTTCGGAATGGCCTTGAAGCGCTTCCACTGGTCGCGGTTGTGCCCGGTAAACCGGTTGGGATTCGCGCCGGTACCGGGGGCCTTAAGTTCTACGTGCCCGGCCAGCAGCTTCGCGGCGTGTACGGCGTAGTCGGGCTTGCCTATGCGCTTCAGTTTGGTTTCACCCGTGCAAACTATCTTCAGGGCGAGCGAGTGCCCGGCTTCCTGCATGAAGACTTCAAACGGCCCGCGAAGTTGGTCTTCCGGCTCGCCGGCGGTCAAGGTGTTCATCTTGGCCGTCACGGCGGCGGCAAAGTTCTTCAACGCGGTGAGTATTGCTTTCTCATCAGGCATATCGGTTTTCCCCCCGGCTGTCGCGCCACAGGGCGCGGAACACAACCGCCCCAAGCCACCTTGCCGGCGGTGCATAGGACGTGCCGGAAACGGCTGGCATTGTACGGGATTCGGCGGGAATTCTCAACGGTAGAACACGGGCAGCTAGGCGCGGAACGAATCGCCAGTTTCGCCAAAAAAACGCAGGCCTGACCCCACAGGGGGAGCCTAGCATCATCATGCAGGACCAGCAACTGATTTGGGGTGCGCCATAACCGGTTCCTTGTGTGCAGACTGTCAAGTGTGCGTTTTAGCGATTTTTAAGGGCCTAACTCAGCCGGGGGTATCGCAGGGCCATATTAGCTGAGATCGTCGATTCTGGCGCGCAAAACGCCTGTTTATGACAGGTCTGCGAGATTCTGGCGCGCGACAAGCCACCCCAAACCCTCAGATTTGGCTTCTACGGCTCGAATGTTAGCACAAGCACGACAACGGTCCCCAACTAGGTCCGGATTAGCGAAACGCCTCACAAGGCAACGTCGCGCGCCCTGCGGCTATTCTCCGGGCTAAAATGCTTACGAGGCGGCTGCTGCTAAGCGGCGCAGAGCCGGGGACGGGCGAGCCGCCTTTGATGCAGCAGTGGTCCGTATGCGCGCCAGATCGTCAGCAGCAGCCATCACGGCCTCTGCGTACTCGCTGTTCGACATTGTCTTCATAGCACTTTCTTTCTAAAGCGGGATCCGCCAGAGATTCATATAGTCCCGCAATGCATGGAAAGCCTGCTTGTACTTCTTCTCGCGGTCCTCGGCCGTGTACGGAATCGGAGGTCCCATGCACAGTCGGTCCCACAGGCGGCCCAGAGGCGATGCCTGGGGAACAGGCTTCTTGGCAGGCAGAAACACCTCCACGAAGAAGGGGTGGCTTGCCTTCTCGGACTTCGTCTTGGCTTTGTCAAGCACGGAGCGTATTTCGCGGTCCATGGCAAGGGGGCTGCCTTGCTCGAAAACGCGCCATGGACCGCTGGATTGGATCGGCCGTACCTTCTTCTGTGCGCCCGTTGGCGCGCAACTGGTCAGCTGTTTAAGACAGGACTCGCTAACGGACACCCGAACACCCACTACAGGTAGCACGTCCATGAATGGGGAGGCCATCAGAGCGCCGTGCAGGGCGCCCTCGAGGAACGGCTTGGCAGGGTCGAGGATCCCGACTACGCCGGTAGACGGTGATATCTTCGAACTGGGCATGCCAGCCCATCGGTGCTCTGATTGCCCGTCAGCACGGAAGCAGATGAGCAATCGCCGGATGTCCGACTTGGCAAGGTGCCAAGGGTGAATGTAAACGGTTCCCTGCCGCGTCGATATCCAGCAGTTCGCATTCCCGATAGCCTGAGACGGCTCCTCAGTAATACTCGCATATCGGGCTTCGTACGATGCATTCCGAGATCTCGGATCAAATGAGAACCTCGGTGCGTGCACGAGCATGAAGGCAGAGAAGTCACGGAAGACGTCGGCGAGCACCTCTCGGTCGGAGCAGAGCACATTGGCCTGCAACGAGGATCGCGTTATATCGAGTGGAAGCGCCCCGTCAGGGTCGAACACCGAGAACTTCGGTGACCGCACCGTCAAGTACGGATCGAAATCGCGTGGCAGCGTCGTCGTCACTGACCACCTAGGCTGTACAACAATTCCGTTGCAGCACAGCCCAGGAGCCGCCTCATTGTATGTCCAGTCCACCTGCAAGTATCTCTTGTGTCGCAATCCGCGCCATCCGCCTAATGGGGCATCGTTTGGCGAGGGAACATGCGCACCTTGGCCAAGTGCTTGGTTCTGGGGCTTCAAGACTCGAACAACGCGAGGGTCATCACAGCAATACCAGTCCCAGGAGTCCTTTCCCGCTCCTCGGGTCAGGCGATGATATGTCTTTGGGTCTAGACGAACGTATACGCACGTGCCAATGCTGTCCCGCGCAACCTTCAGGAGGTCCACGTCAGTATCATCTATGCCTGCTTCAAAGCGTAACCCCTCCTCAGAGGAAACATGACGCGTTGACACAAGAATTCGATCACCCAACAAGAAAGTCGCGAGGACGCCGACGCCAAACCGCCCGGACCGGATCACCTTTGAACGGCCGTGGTCGTCCGCGAAGTGGCGCTTCCACGCATCCGAGTTTCTGAAGCACGCGCCGGCCTTCAGGTAGTAGTCGCATACGGTACCTGGAGTCATTCCAATGCCACGGTCAGAGACCTCTACCCAATATGACCAGTCCCTGGGGACCGCAGAGGCAGAACGGTTGCCCTGGGCACGTCGGCAAACCGCGATCACCACATCCGCATCCGGGTCTCCTTCGCTGAGGATCGGCCACGGTGCCTGCTTCCGGTCTCCACGTGTGTCAACGTAGTACTCCCGTAATTCGCGGACCGCGTCAACCGCGTTCTGCATGAGCTCACGTATGCCTATCTCGGGACGGTCCCCATAGAGAGGCACGACGAGGAGTTTCAGAAGGTCGGCGTCGGAGGTTTCAAAGGCCGCGTGGACAGGATAGTAGCGCACAGTTTTTGCGAACGCGTCGATATCGTCAATACTGGATCGGATGCGCCGCAAACCCAGCCCCAGTTGATGTAGGTTAAGGTCGTCCTGCTTGCTGTAGACCTCACCCAGCACAGCCCACGAAACGTCAAGCTCTTGCTGCAGCCTGCGAAGCAACTTGCGGACCTTACGGAACGTGGCAACGTCTCGCGGCTCGGCGACAACGAAAATGCCCTCTCTATCATGCTCGTCGGGATTGACGTCGACAATTGCGCGATGGACTGACCATTCGCCGATGGACATGGGGCTGCGGAGCCGACGAATAGCCAAGATACTATTGGGGGCCCGCTGTGACTTGATGTCCAGATAGTCAGCAACGCGCAGCAGAGCCATTAGCCAGATCGGGTGGGTGCCACGGCATGTCACTCGACCATGATACTGCTTCTCCAAGTACCCAAACGTATCGCGGAGTTCGACGGTGTGACTTCGGGCAACTAGTCCCGCAAGGTCTGCGATGTAGTCAGGTACCCCCTGCAAATGAAGCTTATCCGTTCCCGGTCCAGGCACACCGAAGATAGCGATCTGATGCGCAAGCCGACCGTGATGACGTCGGAGGAATTCTCCGAGGAACTTCCGGTAGCGTCGGGGCCACCTATCCGGATCGCCCATTTGGCTTGGACGACGGATGTAGCTTACCAAGTCCTCGGGATCGCTGTCGCGTGCTTTGCGTCCGGTCCGAACGTCACCTAGAATATTCTTGAGTTCGCGCGCGTCCCATCGCCGGGCGGCGGCGAAGAAGACCTCCCAGCACTCTATCCAGGGGAGATCCTTGAACTCAGCCAAGAGAAGCTGCTGCCCTGAATCGGACAGGAGATCGAGGAATCCATCCTCAGTCAGATGTATTGCCGAGTCGTGCAGGATGGTTGCGAGGACCAAGACGGCCGCATCCTCAGCGCTGAGGAGAGGCCACGCCGGCTCTGGGATCAGTGACGAAATTGTGGTGAGCACGGTGAAGGTGTGGCCCAGCCCGTGATCGGTGTACTCCGGGAACAAGGGGAGTTCCGCTTTGCCGCTGTCCAAAAAAGGTGTCAGTTCCACCAGGGATCTGCGGACGCAGGCATGGAGTTCGTCCGCCGTAGCCAAGACATCGTTAAGCCGTGTTGGGATTTGAATGCTGGGCATGCTGACCGTCCCTGGCAACTGGACCACACCTAAGACATCTGACTTTAGGACAGCCTAAAGTATTTTCAATTCTTGTCTAGCGCTTTATAAGTAAATTCCTTAGACTTCTTGCCGAGGAGGTGTACGGCATGGAAGCCTATTCAGTGGACCTTCGTAAGCGGGTGTTGGCGGCCTGCGACACCGGGCACAAGACCAAGGAAGTTGCCACGCTGGTGCTGATACGAAAACGCAGAACAATCCATTAGAAACGGTTTCAAAAACCGCCTACATGTCGGAGCACTCTATCGTATTGCGCGACGGGGGCACCTTGGGGGGGTGAAGCTCCCTCCTGCGGCAGGGATTCGGTCGGAATTCTCAACGGAGATGCGCGCAGACCTCGACAGGGACAAGGTCAAAACCCGTGAAAAAGTGAAGGCGCTTGCCCCCACGGTCTACGCCGCGCGGGTTCCAGAGATTTGACGCCCCCTTCCCGATCCCGGACCCGACAGAAACCGGCTCGGCCTGGACGGCGTGGGGCCACCTGGAGGTGGCGCCGATACCCGAACCCGCTACGCTGTCGCTGCTGGCGTTGGGTGGGCTGGCGCTGATACGCCGACGGCAAATAATCAAGCAGCGCCCTTATCGGCGAACGTGAGTTCCCAGGTGGGGCCGGTAAGCTCTCCATCAATCAGCGTCCATAATCTGCGGAGAGCGGAGACGGGAAGTCCGTGCTGCAACGCGAAGGCAAGCGCGCGAGGCCCCTCAGTGTGATCCCCGTGAAACCGGATGGTTGGCTCAGGGCAGGCGTGCCCATCGCCGCCTTCGCAGGATTCGTATGTCTCAACGCCAGCGCCGTCTAGTATCTCGACGTATCGCCGTATCCCAGCATCTAATGGAGATGAGTATTCTTTGGCCACAATCAATCTCCTAATAGACACCATTATCGACCACTGCCGAAGCCGGCTTCTGTAGCCGAGCAATCAGCGATTCAAGCCGTGGTATGTTGGCCTCGATGTAGTCGGCGTCGCCAGCTTGACTAGCCTCTTCCAGCTTGGCGATGAATAGTTCGCCGTCGAGGTATCCCAATCGTGTTGGCATGGGCGAATTCTAGCATACTCAATCCGGGCAGTCAGCAAGCTGGCAACGTCATGGAGTGGATCGAGGGGGTTCGGCACGTTGGGGACGGGTCGTATCAGATCTTGCGGAGCGGATCGTGGGGCCAATACGGCATAGTGTCCGCGTCGAAGCACAACTACCTCGGCACGGCGCCGTACGAGTTCGAAAGCACCGGGTTCCGTGTCTCCGAGGTCCCCGAGCCCGCTTCGCTGTCACTGCTGGCGCTGGGTGGATTAGTGTTGATTCGTCGCAGGCGAAAGAAATGAGGCTGACCCCGGGTTGGGGGTCGGTTTCTTGTGGGCGGGCTTTCGGGTTCGCCCGTTTTGTTGCGCTGGACGTGTGCGAACGAACAGTGCCATTCAATCTGCTTTGCCGACGGCGTTCAGGGGCACGAGCCACTCCGCGTGCAAGTTTTTTTGACAAATCGAAGCCGGACAGTGTAACTTACTGCCCTTGAATAAACTGGGGTCGTTATTGCCAGCGTGACCGAAAGAAGACATGCGCTTCGGCGGCAACTCCGGTTGATGCATCGGGCGAGACATGGATGACCCATACAGACCATCTGATTTGTCGATTGTGGCCATCGGCGACACCGACCAAGCTGCGGACTGGGCTAAAGTGCAGCAGACGTGTCCATTTCTAACAGACTGGGGCGTAAATACCCTTCGGGAAGGATTAGATGGCTACGTCAAAGCAGTTCTAATTGAGCCCCATTACATCTGCAGAGACTACCGCAACCTTTACAGCCATTTCTACTCGAAGAAGTTCGTGCCTCGAGAATCGTACTGTGGTCGGCTACATTTCTTCAGCAAAGCGGAAATGGGCATTGACGACATTTTCGTGGATACCAAAGGGTGCAAGAAAGAGTATATCGGATACAGCATCATACAGCCGATCGCAGAACGATGCATTGGCAGAACAATGATCGACCCATCTAAAGTTACCAAGCCGGACGGCGCCATGTACTGCCTCAGCACACGTAGTTCAGTGCATATTGGTGGAGTCTCCCTTTCGGTTCGTGCTTACCCGTATTCTTCTCAAACTGGCGAGCCAACTGTGTGCGCCCACGCGGCTTTGTGGGGTGTCTGCAGATACTTGTCGGAGCGGTACTCGACCTATGGCGAGGTGCACCCGTATGACCTTATCGAGATGACCGGTTATGACAGCGGACGACGGGTACCATACAGAGGCATGACCTACAGGGACTACTCGACTATCCTTTCAAACTTTGGGTGCCATCCAGTAATCATCAAGCCAAGGACCCACCAGAAAAAATGGTCACAGGACAAACTCGCCTTCCATGACATCTATGCCCTTATCGAATCAGGTTTCCCGGTTCTTGTAAGCTACAATGGCCATGCGGCAACAATTGTTGGGCATACATTGCAGGACACCATAGTTAGCGGACATGAGAAGGACTCGATGGTTGTCAGCGGCAAAGAAGTAGAAACAAAATTCTACAACAGCTTCTCAATGGTGAAGCAATTCAGAATCGTAGATGACAACTTCTTTCCTTACCAACTACTCGGTTATCCTACTGACCCGAAGAATTATGGGAATCGCCTCAAGAATATACTGAAGCCAACTCCAAGCATAGACAGTATCTATGCGGCGGTTATCCCTCTCCCAGAGAAAGCGTTCCTGCCGCCTGACAAGGCCAGGCAGTTGGGATATGAATACTTGTCAGAGTCATTAGCAGAACAGTTACTTGGCGAAACAATGAATGAGCTAGGTCGCTCTTCTGAGGAACCTCTCATTGCTAGGCTTTTCCTAACCTCGTCTATCGCTTTCAAGGCAAGAAAGAGACAATGTGCTACTGGAGAGTTGGGAGAGTCCATGGATTCACTTGCGATGCTGCCTGTCAGTCTAAGTCTGCCGCACTTCATCTGGGTGATGGAGATATCGCCGCTTTGCGACTACAATGATCGCTACTGTATTGCTGAAGTCGTACTCGATGCGTCGATCAGCGAGGACGAGGCTGAGAACGTGTATATGAGGGTTGGAAAAAGAATAATCAAAGGGGACGATGTGGCCGATTTTAATGCTGGCGCATTGCGGTTTCCGCAGTATACTCATAACTTGGGAGAAGGAAGTGGCTAAGAAGACTAAAGCACCTGGGTATGTGCGAACCAAAGACTTTTTTGCTGCTGCTACAAAGATTGAAAAGACGCAGATTGCAGAAAACGTTAAGGCTCGCATGCGGAATAACCGGAACGAGACAATCCTTGACACGTCAGCCGTGCGCCGGCAGGAAGCTTGGAGCCTTTTGGCCGACAAGGCTGTCGGGGCCGAAGCAGATAACTAATTTCGTTGCGGCTGATTGTCGTTCTCGTCATTTGTTTCGGATAGCTTCGCCATTGTAGGTCTCCCCCCCACGAGATACACTGTCTCAGACTCTAACTCTGGAACTGGCACCATTTCAGGCGGCAATGTCACACTGATCTGCTACTATTGTCTGTACCAACCCGAATGAGAGCCAAGCCAATGTTTCTGCCATGATAGTTATGTTGCTTGGCTTGTCTGCGGTGATGCTGAGAAAACGCAAAACAATCCATTAGAACCGGTTTGAAAAACCGTTTACATGTCAGATCGCTCTATCGTATTGCAGGCCCCGGCCCCTTGGGGGGTGATAGGCACCCTTCCGGGTGGTTTTCGTCCAACATAGGGAGCGATGGCCTTGTTTCACTGACCTTTCCGGGGATCTTATCACGGCTTCAGTTCATCGACAATGTTGCTCATGGTAGTTCTCAATCAGGAGCTAAACTGCCTATCTTGACTTGGGGTAAAAAATGGCTAGCTATAAAACGGGGGCAAAGGAACTATTGAACTTGGTACCATCGAGGACCCGGACCCCACCCCCGGGGTCTGCCCCTGCGTAGCGCGCGTTCTTTTTTTTCTCGCCTTGCCGTCCCCCTCCGCCGCCGGTGAGCTTGGCTGCACGTGCCGATGTGGTCAGGGGGGGAGGCGGAAGGCAGCACACGCGAACAGGTGAGCATGGAGCAAGGGCAGGCCAGGTGACGTCAACCGCCAGAGCCCGGGCCGGGACCGCCAGAATACCGATTGGACTACATTATGCGTGAGATGTACATAGATTCGCGCCCCCGTTGGGCCGATCATCGCCGGGGATGGGTAATGACAACGCATCCGTTACAGAGAGGGTGCCGGGTCAGAGCGTGCCTTGCCCGGCTCGACGCTCGGCTCCGGCGGATGGCACACAGAGCAATCACCAGGGGGCTTGGACCCGGACATCGTGGCCTGGGCCTCTTCTTCGAGCTGCTTCCTCGCCGCCCTGTTCAGGTATTCCTCGATGCTCTCCGAGCCAGTGTGCTCCTGTATGGTCTTGGGCCGGTATAGCTTATCAAACCGCTCTAGGAGCAGCTTGGCGGCGGCGACCTTCCCAGGCCCGCAGCCCACGCCAGCACCCTTCTGCACGATCTCAAACAAGGTCGAGTAGATAGCGGGCAGCCGGTCCATAAAATGCCGCTCAAGACGCAGCAGCCACCACCGATTAAAGCCAGGGTGCTCAAGCCAATCGTAATACGTCTGGCGACCGACCCCCGCAACCGTACACGCATCAGTAACACTGATCGCGTAGTCTACGTCCTGGCAGGCAGTTAAGTACGCGAGCTGCTTCTCAGATGCACAAAATCTGTCGGGGGTGCGACTGTTGCTTACCCCGCCTTGCCTACTACCGTTGGTGTTCATGCTTCCCCCTATCTTTTCCACTGCGAGCCTTGGCGATCCGCAGCCAAATCGTCGCTCTGGCGTGCTGGAAAGCCTCTTGGCGCTTGTCCCTAGCGATTGTGGGGGATGAGCTTCATAGCTTCCCACCTTCGGTAGCCTTGACCATTGCTGTGATACCGGCCTTGACAGCTTCCGGCAGGTTCGGCCATGCCTCTATCAGCGCGGCAAGGTCGGGGTCTGAATCGGTTGTTTCAGGGGTGTTTATTGATCTAGGCGCTGCGCATGCGCTGCGCGCTGTACCGCAGGATTCGCTAACGCTTTGGATTTCAGGGGGTTGGGCGGACTTGGCTTCGGTTCCGAAGACCGATGCTCTATCCAATTGAGCTACGGGCGTATCGACCCGTCACAGCGCAATGGGCGGTGCCCGCTGGCCCGCGCCGCGGGTTGACACTGTATTGCCCTTGCGCGGCCCGGTCAAGCTCGCCAGTGGGAACACGCCAAGCTGCACCTGCGGGGACGAGGGCAGATTACGACAAGTATCGTCATCAGGCCGCGACGCGCCGAAAGTCGCAGGTTCTCGCAGCCTGTCGCACCCAGCCCTGAGGTGCTCTAAGAAAGGCGGACACTTGAGGCGTGGGCTTCCTGGTTGTGTGGTCGGATTGTCGCGTGCTAAATGGGCCCGTTCAAAGGTGTTCGCGGCGGGCCGTGATCCTGCCCGGAACGGCTGCGCTGGCGCTGGGAGGCGTGGTGTTGATGCGTCGAAGGCGGAGTGGTTCGTAACAGACCAAGGGAACAGCTCACAGAACAAAGCCCGCGGGGGTTAATGCCCACCGATGGATTGATCTACTCGCCGGGGGCCGTCAAGGCACCGTGATCAGTTGCAGAGCTGTAAACATGCTTGTCCCGTTGTTGCGCACGAGGATTTCGTCGGTGGGGCCGACCTTGCGGTCGCGGTTGAAATCGCAGTTATCGTCGATGGCTGCCGGATTTACCCCAAGCGTGTGCGGATTGTTCCGCACGTTGATTACGTCCCAGGCCGACACCTCCGCGTCGAACGCCGAATTGCCCGTCTCGCCAATTGCGTTTCCAAAGTAGAACACATCGGGTGCGGACAGTCCTGTATTTGCGGCCGCCAGGACAGTCACCTGGAGCCACTGATTGGCGATGGCCTTGTCGGCCCAGATGAGTGTCACGCGGTCCGAGCCGCCCACCCCGGCGCCCGCTCGCACCGTGACGCTTATCGGCGCCGGGCCCGCAGGCCAGCTTCCCGGCGTCCAATCGTTACCGACCTTTACCTCGAAGTCGCTGGGACTTGGCGTCCCGGCCAGGTTGGCGATATCGACCATGACGCCGTTGATCCCGCGACCGTAGCTGGTGTAGTTGGCGAAGGTGGCAGTCTGGCCAGTCATCAGGGGCGTCTTATCCGGCGCTATCGCCCCATCATCGGCCGCATTGGCCAAAGGGTCATCACCGTCAAACGCCGAGTTGTTGTAGAAGACATACCGGCCCTCAACGGCGGCGTTAGGTGCGCCACCGGCGGCCTCAAACGCGCCGATGTCCGGGCCTGCAGCGTTGTAATCCAGATTCACCCAGTCGCCGGACGACCAGGTGATGGACGTATCGACGGTTATGGTGTTGGCGTTGATGTCTCTTCCCGTGACGCGGACAGGCGGGTTGGACCCGATCCGGATCAGGTCGCCGTCTACCAGGTCCAGCCCGTCGCAGAAATACTTGGCGTTGCCGACCGCGATAACTGTTCCGGACCCCGCCCCGACGGTGGTGGTAAGCGGTCCGCCTGCGTCGATCGCCGAGCTGAAGGGCTGCAGGTGGTAGCCGTCCCGCCCAGCTGCGATCGTGGGGTTGACCATCTGCGGGTCGACGCCGGCTATGGAATGTACGTCGTAGGCCCCGCCGTACCACCCATTGACTTGGCTCTGGTTATAAGACGTGCTGCCGTATGCAACGTACGGTCCGTCGAAGGGTCGATAGTACAGATTGTAATCGAAGTCCTGATCACCGTAGTCCTCCGACATGCTCGACTGCATGAAGACGCACATGCCCGCCGAAGCGCCACTGTGGTAGAAGATATTATTGCGAATCGTGTTGTCGTTGTTGTTGTCAGGCCCAGAGTCGGTGGCGTCCTGCTGCATGAAGATAATCCCGTCCGCGCTGGCGGCATCGTTGCACAGAGTGTTGTGATATAGCGCAGCGCCGTTGGCGCTGGACAACAGCACGACATACCGGCCACCGTTGACGAACACGTTGCGGCGAACGATGGCGCCGCGGCAGTTGTCCCCGCTTTGCGGCTCGTTATTACCCCAGCGGATCTTCAGTTCCCCTAACCACTTGCCCGTGTTGTATGCGAAGTTCCCGTCGATCACCAGGTTCGAGACCCCGCCGGGGTCCATCAGCACACTGCCGCTGTCGTATATCGTATTGCCCCTGATTATCACGCTGTCCATGTTGTCGTGGAACAGAGGGATACTGGAGAAGTCGTATATCGTGCAGTTCTCGATCAGGTGGTGATTGTAGCGCGTCGAGACGTTGCACTTGACGGCCAGCCCGGCGTTTCGCAGCGTGCAGTTGCGGATGATGATGTAATTCCCGTACGCCTTGAAGCAGTTATTCGAGCCCGAGGCGTCCACGATAAGCCCGTCGAATATCAGGTACTGCCGCCCCGAAAAGTGGAACCCGTTGCCGGTGGTGCTGATGTTCACGACATCGTCCTGGTAGTTGCGGATGGTGATCCAATTACCCGGCGTCCCGCTGACGCTCACCTCGAATTGGAAGCTGCTGTATGTCCCGGCGTGCAGATTCAGCGTATCGCCGGGCGTCAGTTGATCCAGCGAGTATTGCAGTGTCAACCACGGCTGTCCGAGCGTCCCGGGGTCACTGTCGTTCCCTCCGACCGGATCGACGTGATACTCCGTCGCGCCGGCAGGACCGGTCGCGATCAAGATCAAAAAGGCCAATACGACCGTCACAAGATGCAGCGGTGCAATTTGTTGAATCCTGGCCTGCATGGGATCTACGCCTCCTAAGGTATTCCTGCGATGTCTCTGGGATGCGCGTTCGGTTCCTCAAGTATTTGAGGACATTCATTATACGCGCTCGGGGCGTTTTGGCGAAGCGCCATTACCGCGGTGCCCGCATTCGCGACGATGCGTTACGCGGCCGCCCAGATCGGGGGCGTGTAGATTTACACCGAAGTGCTTGCACGCAATGCAGCGGACCGGGGGCAGCTCTACCGCCCGTCCTTCGGTTGCCCGGCGGATCGTGCGTACGTGCGCCTCAGCCACTCGTTGCCCCTGGGGTTGCCGACCGCGGTGCGGCCGCCGGACTCGAATGCCCCGATGTCCGGGGCATTGTCGGCGTAAGGCAGCGTGACGGCGTCGCCCCTTTTCCACGTGACGGCCTTGTCGAGCGTCAGCGTGTTCTTGTCGATGTCGCGGGCGACGACGCGGACCGGCTCGTTGTCGCCGATCCGCACAAGATCGCCCTCGATCAGCCCGCAGCCGTCTGTGAAGTAGCGGGCGTCCTTCACGGCGATCACGCTGCCGCTGCCGGCGGAGGCCGCCCCCGTCAACGC
>SDBV01001512.1_pt1 | contig 35050 bp, 51 predicted proteins | sample 2277081 | NCBI WGS metagenome assembly SDBV01 (sample SAMN10402039, study PRJNA504765) | marine sediment metagenome | isolation source: marine sediment core GS10_PC15, 223 cmbsf | place: Arctic Ocean: Southern Knipovich Ridge | collected 2010 | reverse complement strand
GTAGGGGGGAAGCGATGGCGATAGTCGACGCAGTAATCACGGTTCGGTGCGACTGGTGGGATGGCTGTACTGAGCAAATATCACACCGGATTCTCGTGAATGAGGGGACCGGACATCACATGGGTGCAGATTTGACAATCAGGTCGTCTAGCGAAGCACTCAACTTCGGGGACGAAGGGTGGCACCTTGGGGAGAACATGGCGTCGACGCTGCTTGACCTGTGTCCAAAGCACATCGCCCAACACGAAACAGACCGCGCCGCGAACGAACTGGCTGAGCAACTCAAGGCCCACCCCGGCGAGCGCGCCCGCGTGCTGGCAGAGCTGGGGGCGGAGCCACCGTCTCCACCGCCACCCCCATCGGTAAGGCGCATCAAAGAGGGCTACGTTCCAAAGCAATAGGGAGCAACATCAAGCGAGGGGCCAATGACTTGCATCGTTGGTATCGAACACGAGGGCGGCGTTCTAATCGGCGGGGATTCGGCCGGCGTGAGTGGCCTTGACATGATGTTGAGAGCCGACGCCAAGGTGTTTCGCAACGGGCCTGCCATATTTGGGTTTACCAGTTCTTTTCGGATGGGCCAGTTGCTTCGCTACTCGCTCAAGGTGCCCACCGGGTTTGTCAGAAACACCGACCGTTACATGGCGACCAAGTTCATCTGCGCGGTGCGGAAATGTCTGGGCGACGGGGGGTATGCCAGAAAGAAGGAAGGCGAAGAGACTGGCGGGACATTCCTGGTCGGCATAGTGGGCAAGCTGTATCGAATTGAGGACGACTTCCAGATGGGGCGCACCATGGGCGGGATTGATGCAGTCGGGTGCGGCGCTTCCTATGCGATGGGGGCGATGTTCGTCGCGCGTGGCAAGCCGCAGCATCGCGCGGAGGTCGGCTTGCGTGCGGCAGTTGCGTTCAGCGGTGGTGTTCGGCCACCGTTCGTGTTCGAATCATTGTAGGCGGACAAAATGAAGCTAACCGGACGCGCGGTACGTGACTTCGAGTGGATGACGTCGCAAATCAAAGGCCGTCATCCTACGTTTAAGGAGCTGACCTCGAAAGTCGGCCTCAAAGGGGAGCCACGGTGGCGCATCGTCGGCACGGCCTGTGCTGTCTGTGGTATTGGCCTACGCGGCGCCTTCACCTGCGGCCGCCACCGCGTCCCGAGGTTCATGAGGCGGCTGGCGAAGCGGAGGGCGAAGGCGTGAGCGAGTGGACGCGGGTTGATACCGACCAATATGTGGCTTTCTGGGCCGTCTGCTGTGGTCTAGGCTGCCGCGTCTATGCGTTAGCGTCTGGCTACTGGGGTGCAGACGTACCGGGCATGCCCCTGCGCGTTCCGTTCCCAGATAAAGAATGTGCGTTCGCAGCAGCAGAAGCCCTGGCACCAATCTCAGCCAAACAGACACAATGCCACCCAAGTTCACCCCCACCGACAAGCTAACCATCCTGCTCATCGCTATCGCCCTGATAGCGCTTGTGCTGCCCGCCTTTCTGTAACCCACCCCGAGCAACTATATGCCCCGAATCAACATTGACGCGGATCGCGTCACCGAGCTTGTCGATCAGGGAAAATCTATCGCGCAGATAGCCGCCGACCAGGGGTGTTCTTCGTCCACCATCCGACGGCGCATCAAGCTACTGGGCGCGGGCAGCTTCGGTGGCTTCGCGGCGTTCTCTGTTGGCGCCGGCGACGAGCACGAGATACTGACCGAGCCGGGCGCCGTTGCCCAATTGCACGCGTATAGGGAAATCGTCTTCACCTGCGTCAACATGCGGGCGGACGGCGTATGCCAAGTGCCCCTGAGGCTGTTCCGCACGAAGCCCGAGAACCTAGACGCAAAGACTATGTTCCAGACGAAGACCGTCAGCCGCAAACAGCTAGCCCACCTGTGGACGAAAGAAGCGCTGTTGCCCTGGCTCCGGTCTAGCGATACCGTCGAGGAAATCACAGGCGCCCATCCGTTCTACGCCCTCTGGCAGGGCGGCAACCCGCTCATGACGGGTAGCCAGTTGCGGCGGCTCATGTCCATCCACATGGACCTGGTAGGCGCTACCTATGCCCACCTGATACTCAACGATGACGGCGTGCCAGAAGCCATGTTGATTCTGGCGCCAGGTACGATGCGGATCGTACTGAGCGAAGACGAAGCGGTCGTCGAGAAGTACATCCAGAAAGACCCGACGACCGGCGAGGAAACCACGTTCTTGCCAGAGGAAATCTTCCGGTCGTACTATCCCAGCCCGCTGAACCCCCTTGAAGGCTACTCGCCGGCAGAGGCCGTCGGCCTATCCATCAGCCTGTACCACGGATTCCAGACCCACGAAAACGCCCTGCTGCATAACGGGGCCGTGCCGTCGACCATGATCCTCTATGGCGATGGGCTGGGTGATACGGAGCGGCGTCGCCTTGAACGCTGGTGGAAACAGAACTACCAAGGCCCCCGGCGCGCGGGCGGCACATACGTCGGTAGCGGCAATATCACCGTGACGCAATTAGGCCTGTCGCAAAAGGACATGCAGTTTGCCGAGGGCGGCATCGCCACCCGCGATCGGATCGCCAACGCCTACCGCGTACCGATTCCGTTTTTCACTGAGACTAGTACCTATTCCAACGCCGAGACTGCCGAGCGCAGTTTCGCCCAATACGCCACGGTTCCGAGCCTAAAAGTGCTTGAAGACAGCATCAATCGCGACATCGTCTCACTCTACCCAGATCCCACGCTGTTTGCGGCGTTCGATGATCCCGTGCCCTCGAATTTGGAGGCCGGGCGTGAGAACGCGACGATTATGCTGACCACCGATGGCGTGGTCTTCAAGAACGAGATTCGCCAAGCGTTGTCCATGGCGCCGCTGCCGGAGCTTGAAGGCGTGATGCAGGAGAGGGCAAAGCCGGTGGCCGTCAGTGTGTCCGCACAGGCCCCCCAGGACGCCGCTGACGCGATTATAGACGAAGCTGACATAGAGGACGAGGAAAGCGAAAAAACGGCAAGGGGGCTGATTGCCGCTATCTCAGAAGAGGCTGCACGCATTGCCGTCCGTGATGCACTGCGAGCCAAGCATCGCCACTCGACAATGACGACACGCATACCCCACGAGGCTTCCGCCAAGGTGTGGTTCGAGACGGGCAAGGCCCCGTGCGACTGCTACAGCGGCAAGGTGGCCGCCACTCCGCAGGGCGTGACCGAGCCGAACCCCGAATTCATCGCCATGCTGGAAGGCTACTTTGCCGGCCTCAGCGAAGACATCACCAAGAGCATGGAAGAGGCCATCAGCATCACGCCCGATTCGACGCTCTATGACGAGGTGGTCTGGACCGACCGGCTGGCCGTCAGTTCCGCGCCGTTCCTGCGTGGCTTCCTGCAAGTGGGCGCCGGTGAGGGCCTATTGAAATTGCGGAACACAAAGGCCCCGCCGCCCGTATCCGAAGCGTTCAACCTCCAGCATCCCGGCGTGCTGGAATACCTGAGCACTGAGCCCCTGAAGTTCGCGCAGTCTGTGCAGGCTACGTTCGATATACAGCTACGGGGAGAATTGGCAGCCGGCTTGCTTGAAGGCGAGTCTACCGCCAAGCTGGTCAAGCGTATCAAGGGCATGGTGGCGCTGTACGGCAAAGAGCAGCCCATGCGTATCGCCCGCACCGAAGAGGCGCGGGCCATCGGCAGGGGCACGCTGGAAAGCTACCGACAGAACCCGGCGGTTACTGGCTCGAAATGGCTGGCATCTGCGGATAGCTGCGACTTCTGTCTAGAGATGGAAAACAGGGGCAACACCGTATCGGTCGGCGGCGCGTACAGCCCGCAGGGGGCGGAGGTGCAGGCCATAGGCGACCCGGCGCGGACGCTTGCCACAGACTACGAAGACGTTGTGTCCCCCCCACTTCATCCAAACTGCACATGTACCCTAATCCCTGTGGTGCTATAGGGTTACGTCAAGCCGGCCCCTAACTTCTGTCCGGAAGTCGTGCAGGCCTACGGCAAGGCGATCCCCAATAATAGTATCGTCGCCTAAAGAAAACCCTAGCTCAAAACGCTTTGAATACACCGAGTCGTCTGTTGAATATCTCAAAACACACTCGGCCGGCGACCTAAAAGGATCCACTTTCTGTCGAAATGCCACCTCGATACCTAATTCCACACATTCTAGAACAAACTTTCCAATTACCTTTGACATCTCTCGTCTCCCCCCAGTAAGGCCCAGGCCCGAAGGCCGGTGGCTATGTCTAGTTACTATACGACCGCGTGCGGGCGCGATAGGCTGCCACATACTCCGGCGTGCGCGGCTTCAGCCCCTGCTGCGCCATCTCCACCATCTCAGACGAAACCGTCGAGTAGTCGGCATTGAGCACGCCCACCAGCCGCAGCGCATCGTCTCGCGTCAGATCGGTCCCGGCCACGGCGAACACTGCCGCCCCGCCGTCATCGACCACGCGGCCAACCGTGCAGCCATCTTGGCCGATGCCAAAAGCCACTGCCTCGCCGAACGGCCGGTCGATACAGTCTTCGTCATACGCCCGGTCGATCACCATTTCGATTCTCCTGGTTTCCATCTGGCTCCCCTTTTCGCTCGTGGCCTCGGTTGTTGTCTGTGTCTTACTCATGCCTATAGTATACCGCGCAATACAAGTATCGTCAACAAGGAAACCGCTTTTCTTTCACAGATAATCCAAAAGACGCCAGGCCCCCTGCCTAGTTTACCAACATCACCGGAGCCAGCCATGAACCGCGACATCGTCGGCAACTGCCCAACTTGTGGCGCGCCCATCTATGCGAAGCAGGAATGGACAGGCGACGGCCCACCGCCGAGCGAGTTCACCTGTGATTGTCGGCATGGTGGTGGGACGCAGCCGTATTTCCCACCTACGCCGTGGATGCCTCCGATACAGGGCCAGCCGACTGTTACTGGCCAATCTTCTACGACCGCCGGCACCCACCAATGCCCGACCGCCACGCCTTCCGGCACGCCCTCCTAGTATAATCACGGAGCACCTCCTATGGCCCTACCCACCCCCACTGACGACGAATCCCGCGAGGATTTCATGGCACGCTGCATTGACGACCAAGAGGTCCGCGACGAGTTCGAGGAAAACGAGCGGCGGTTGGCCGTGTGCTCCGCGCAATTCGATGAGGCGCAGGACAGGGGGGCAGGAAATGAGGGTGAGCCACAAAAGCAGGCGGACGCTGACGAAGTGAACGCGGACGACAGGACGAGGGGGCTTCCCGATGGGCCGACGCGGCGTTCTTACACCACTCGAACGGAGAGCGTCAAGCGGGATGAGGGATCGCTCGTTTGGCGGATCAGTACTGATTCGGTCGACCGTGATGCAGAGGTAATTCAGCCGAAGGCAGTCGACTTCGGCCCCTTTGAAGAGAACAAGCGCGTTCTCTGGTCGCACATGCACGAGATGCCCGCCATCGCAACAGCGCAGTGGATCAAGGCGGAAGAGCACGACATTGTCAGCAAGCCCATCTTCATTGAAGACTATCCAGAATTTATGGGTACGGGCAATCGCTTTGCCATGCAGATCCATGCGATGTACGCGAATGGCGATCTGAACGCATCGTCCATTGGATTCATCCCGCTCAGGGGTAAGGGGCGCACACTGACCGAGGCCGACATCAAGGCGCGGCCGGACTGGGCTGGCGCGGGCTGGATTTACCCGACCGGCCCCAGGGCCGATCCCTTTGCCGTTGAACTGCTCGAATACTCGGCGGTCAACGTCCCGTCGAACCGCGAGTCCTTGCAGGTCGCATCAAAGGCGCTCGGCATGAATCCATATGACAAGGTGTTCCTTGGCCTCAACGCCCGCGCCGCCAAGTTTGGCATCTGCCCCTGCGGCTACCACGAAAAGGCCCCCTATCCTATCGTGTGCCCCAACTGTGGCAAGGCCGTGACGGGCGCGGACGAAGTGCCGACGGTGGTTGCTGTGCCGGCGGAGCCTGTCGTTGAACCGGAGCCCGTTGTCGAGCCCACACCCAATATTGAGCGGCTCGGCAAGGTCAAAGTGACCCCGGCAATCGAGCGGCTTGATGCGCCGGTCGTTGAGCTAGACGAGCCCAATATCGAGCGCGTCCAGAAGCAGGATGTCGAGCTGCCTACCCAAGACATCGAGATTCTGGCGAAGCAAACCGTCAAGATCCCCGAGCGAAAGGTTGAACGCCGCGCACGCCCCAAAGCACTTCCCCTCAAGAAACACAAGATTGAACGCGTCGGCAAGAAGTCCGACATCCGCCGTCGCATCCGACACGAAGCCGCCGCCAAGCGCTGTGGTGTCGTGACGTACATTCCCCCAAAGTAGTACCGCAGACCAATCAGGTTCCCGCCTACCGCAGAGATGGACACCAAGCCATTAGCGCCACGCGGCCCGGAGATTCGGCTGCTCCACACCCATCACTATATGGAGCACCAACATGGCTGAAGAGATTCGTGAAGACGCGGAGAGTAACCGCGTCGAAGTTTACATCAAGTCCTCGTTTGAAGAGGGCGGCCAGCAGTACGACGTTGGCGAGTTCCTCGTCGTCGACGAAGAGCTGGCGGACGAATGGATTGATGATGGCGTTGCCGTCAAGAAATCCCAGAACGATTTCGCAGCGGAAGCGCTAGTCGAACTTAAGGCCGACGAACGAAAGACGCGGCGCGCCCAGCGCAAGGCCACCAAGGGTGTCATTACCCGCGTCGACGACAACATCGACGTGGAGAAGGGCGGCTTCCGCAACTTCTCACATTACTGTGTCGACTTGGCCAAGGCCGGCGACAAGGGTCGTGGCCACGTGACCCCCGAGCTTGACCGCTGGACTAAGGTGTCTGGCAGCAACATAAAGGCAGCGAGCGTCGGCGTCGATAGCCAGCTTGGCTTCTTGGTCCCGACAGAGTTCTCGGGCCAGTTGCTTTCGGTCGCGCTTGAGGACGCCATTGTCAGGCCCCGCGCCACGATGCTTCCGATGGGAAGCAACAGCATCAGTATCAATGCGGTCAACGACAACGACCATTCCTCGAACTCCATTGGCGGAATTGTCGCGCAGCGACCGGGCGAGGCCGGCACGAAGACGGTTGATGACCTTGTCATCCGGCAGGTCGAGTTGACGTTGCACAAGCTGACCGGCTTGGCTCGCGTATCTGACCAGCTGCTTGAGGACAGCCCCATTTCCATCGGGCCGCTCGTTACTCAGAAGTTCAACGAGACGATCAACTGGCAGGCGGAGTCCGACTATCTCAACGGTAACGGCGTCAACATGCCCCGAGGCGTGCTGAATAGCCCGGCGCTGATTGTGCAGGCCAAGGAAGTCGGACAGGCTGCCGACACAGTCAATTACTTGAACATCACCGATATGTGGGCGCGCGTCCACCCGCGCTCGATGAACAAGGCCGTCTGGCTTTGCAACCCGTCTGTTCTGCCGCAGCTCTATCGGATGAGCTTGGCGGTTGGTACCGGTGGCTCTGTCGTGTTTACGCCCGCCGGCGGCGCGTCGGCATCGCCGTTCGCTTCGTTGATGGGCAGGCCGCTCATTCCGACTGAGCATATGAGAGCGCTGGGCGACCAGGGCGACATCGGTTGCTTTGATTTTAGCCAGTACCTCATCGGTTCCAAGGGCGGCATCAAGACCGATACGTCGATCCACCTTTACTTCGATACGGACGAGACGGCCTTCCGCATGGTCATGCGCCATGACGGGCAGTCTTGGTGGAACTCCGCACTTACCCCGCAGTTCGGCGGAGCGACGGCCACCCTGTCGCCGTTCGTCGTCCTGGCAGAAAGAGCATAAGGAGAACCACTGAATGAGTGCTAACAGACTGTCTGAGAATTTCAAGCTGTTGGTTTACCACGAGGACGACGCCTCGGCTGGCGTTCAGCTTCCGGCTGACGCACAGACCACGACCGACAATGTGCCGACGGGCTGGATCGACTTCCGCGACTACGAGAAGGCCCTGGTCTTCTACATGACTATCGACGGCGCGTCAAACCTGAGCGTGTTTCGCATTCTGGCGAACTCGGATAGCGACGGCGGCGGTACGGACGTGGTTATCAAGACACTGACCACTCCTGCGAACGTCAACGCCGCGCTCGAGACGGCGTTCTTGGAGATTGACGCGGACGACCTGAACCAGACCGCCACGAGCGCGGAGCGGTACATCACGGCCGACCTGAATCAGGCCGCCGCGCAGACTTGCGTGGTTGTCTATCTCCTACAGAACCGCCGCGACAAGAAGGCGGGCCTCACCACGGCCACCGAAACGGCTAGTACGTAACCCCCTCGGGGGCGGGCAGGGGCTTCCCGCTGACGCCCAGCCCGCCCCCACATTTCCACGGAGTACCCATGGCGAGAAGGTTGATTGGTTCGTTCGAGTTCTCAAGCGATTTGCCGATAGAGGAAATCGGCGCGGGCATGGCTCGGCAGCAAGCCGAGATCCTAAAGCGAAAGGGCGAGGATGCAGAAAGTAGAGTTCCTAAAAGACTGGAAGGGCAGCAGGACGGGCCAGACATCGTATGCCTACCCCGAGACTGCGGCTGTGTGGAAACGGATGGGCCTTGTAAAGTTCATCAACGACAGCCGCGACAAGATGCAGCGACCAGTGAAGGCCAAGAAGCGGGGCCGGCCAAAGAAAAAGGCTCCCAAGAAAACTGTTGAGTCGCCGAGCCAAGAGGCTGCGGTGCTCGTTACGGAGTGACTAGCAGATGCCTAACATTAGTGCAGAGTATTTCCAGGGTTGGCAGGCGGGCCGCGATGGCTTCCGGCGCCCCGTCTTTTCTCCGGCCACGTTCGCGCGCAAGGCTTACGATTCTTTCGAGGACTACGCGCCGTCTCGCATCATCTCAACGACAGCCTATGCTGGCTACACCGTCACGGCGCTTGTGGCCGGCACGCTTGTCATGAAAGACGCTGTCGGCGGCGTTCTCGAATTGACCGGCGGGGCATCTACCCAGGGCATTCAGATGCAATCCGATGGCGAGATTTATCTGCCTGCCGCAAACAAGGATATCTTTTTCGAGGCTACGGTTGAGGCGGAAGACGCGGACGACCTCGACTGGATGGTCGGGCTTGCCAAGACGGATACGGACATCTTCACCACGGACCCGGCCGCGCTCATCGTGTTTCGTGGCCTAGATGCTTCGGCTAACATCGACTTTCAGGTGCGCGATAGTGGCACGGGCGCCACGACCGACACAGGTACGGATCTTGTGAACGGTACGCAGATTCGCCTTGGCTTCTGGGTCAAGGGCACCACGAGCGTTACTCCATACATCAACGGTGTTGCACAGACGCCCGTAACGGCCAACATCCCGACCGAAGAGCTAGCAATCACGTTCGGCATGCAGAATGGCGCCACGACCGCCAATCAGGCACTGGGCGTTGACTGGTACGGCGTCAGCCAGACTCGCTAAGGAGTACACTACATGGCTATCAGCACAGAATGGTTTGCCAGTACTCTCTTGGGCAAAGATGGGTTTATGCGTTCGCAGTATAGCGCGTCCACCTTTGTCCGCAGAGCGTTTGGCGACTTTGAAGACTACACGCCCTCGTGGCTAACCTCCACAACCACGATTCCCGGCTGGACTGCCACGGCCGTCGGGGCCAGTACGCTTGTCATGGCGGACAATGTTGGCGGCGTCTTACAGCTAACCTCGGCCGCCATTGAAGACAACGGCATCCAGATCCAGACGGACGGGGAAATCATTCTCCCCGCCACCGACAAGGATATCTGGTTCGAGGCCAAGGTCTTGACTAACGATCCCCTCCAGACCGATTTCTTTGTGGGCCTATGTACTACAGATACGTCCATCATCGCCACTAACCCAGATAATGCAATTGGGTTCTGGCTGATTGATGGGGCCGCAGACATTCTCTTTGAGGTGGCGGACGGTACGGGCGCGCCGATCGATACTGGCAGCGACATTGTGGTCAACACGTTCATTCGTCTCGGCTTCTACGTCGAGTCTAATACGCGTGTGACTCCGTATATCAACGGCGTCGCGGGTACGGCAGTGACAGCCAACATTCCCGCAACAGAACTGGCCTTGTCGTTTGCGCTCCTCACGGGCGAAGGCTCCGCCAACCGCCTCGATATCGACTGGTATCGTTACGTTCAACTGAGGTAAGCCATGCCCCCGCATACTAACTATAAGTTCTTTCGTCAGTCGGGCAATGGCCTGCTCGGGGTCCGCTGGGACCCCGATATTACGATCCTGATTACGCACGTCAAGTTGCATCTTACCGACGTCACTGACTCGGCCAGTGTATCAGCTACCGGATCGTTCGTCGGCGCTACGACCGACTTTACAATCCAAGTCGACAGCGATTTCGGCGCGGCCTTTGATGTGGTCCTGAAGACGGAAGACATGAGTTCCGCCACCGACCTTCTGTGGATTCCAGAGCAACCCGTTCCGCTACAGCGCACCGACAACGTCCTGTTCAGCCTTGCCACGGCAGAACTATGGGGCTTGGAGGTCTGCTACCGCGAGGAGGTCTAATGGCTACATACGTTGATGGCGCGCTTCAACCGCAGACGAGGACACGCGACTTTTCGCAGCAGGTCCACGATGATATCCACAACCTCAATATAGCTTTTGGCAAGAGCGGCGACCAAAGCGGAGACAACTGGGCAACCCAGAACAGCTTGACGCCCTTCGTCGCCATAAGCGGAGCCGGCGATTTTGGCGCAGACGCCAACGACGAAGCTCTGGTGATTGGTGCGGACGATACGCCAGTGCAAGCAGGCGTCCTTACGTTTGATATACACGAGATTGAATTCGGTGATCTCAGCGCCGACACACTTTACATTGTAGAAGTCTTGTGGGGCACGGGCACGATCGCACAGGCTATCGCCGCCAGCAATAACAAGACTCATACTCAGGTTCAGAATGTAACAGCCGCTGGTCTATCCAATGGCGCACCATCACGGCTTGTTATGCCCGATATACCAAGCGGCACGAAGGTATGGGTTCGTGTTAAGTGTGGAACCGACAACGCAACAGCGTCATTTACGATTGACTTAAACGAGTTCCCCGCCCCAGTATAAGGAACAGTCATGCCACTATGGACAGCAAGCGTCACGCTTGACAAGGGCAGCGATACCAGCGGCAGCGTTTCCGTTACGTGGGACGCTGCTGGACCGGACGAGTTCTCGTATACCGAACGTGCGGCAACGTCCACGTTCGACACGGCGGCGTTCAAGGCCCGTGCTATTGCGGAGCGCACTGCCGCTGCTGCGGTGCGCGCCAGTGAAGTAACCAAGGCCGACGCAGTGGCCGCAGTAATGAACGGAGCATAAGCCATGGCCTGGGGTGCAGACACAGACGCACAAGTCAGCGGCGCGGCCAGCCCGCAGAACGTCGTTGGCACGGAGCTATTCTCGGACATCATCGCCCTGAACCCCGAGGAGCAGGCGTGGGTCCAGGTCGACACAGACAGCAACGGCACGACGGACAGCCTTGTCATAGCGTTCTATAGCACGCTTGACGATGCCGCCCATGTCTTTGACACTGTGTCGTTTTCTACGGCCACGCTTGACGCTACGAGCGGCGACAAGGTCGTGATTGGATTCATGGTAAGGGGGCCGTACAAGTTCCGCATTGGCGTCGTGCGTGACGGTTCGACAGACACGCTTTCCACCGGCATCCGCTACCGCCTGAACGGGGTGGACATCTAATGTCCCTGTGGCAGAAGCCGATACGCGGCACTCAGCTTAACCGCAGCCACCCGCTTGCGCGCGGGCTTGAGCTTTGCCTGCCGATGTGGGAGGGGACGGGGGGGACGGTCTATGATGTTACAAACGGATCGCCAGTGCCGACGGTAGCAAGTCCAACATGGGCGGCCGGTGAACGCGGGGCGTCGCTGGTCTTTGACGGCACCAGCGACTATCTCAACCCCGGTGCCTTGCCACGACTAAATTCGTCGCTTTTCACAGCTACCGCCCTTGTCAGGGACCCAGTCGCGACCGGATCGCCAAATCGTTTTGTCTTCATACGCACCAACACAAACGCGGGCACCGTAACACTATTCCGGTCTGATTCAACCGATAAGTGGCGATGCTCGGTTCGGCTCGATGGCGACGAAGGCGTGAGCATCAGGGCAGAATCTAATTTCGTAGCGACTGCGGGCGAGTGGGTATATTTGGCCGTAGTTTTTGATGGGGCTACGATCACGCTATATCGCGACGGTCTTGCACAAGAATCAACCGCCGCAGTTGGCACGGCTGATACTGATAATTACGCCAGCTTCTTTGTCGGCCAACATTCTGCTAGCACAAGTCGCTTTCTCGGCGATATTGCTCATTTCAGTTATTACTCCCGCGCCCTCTCCGCCGACGAAATCGCCCACCTCTACGCCAACCCCTGGGACATGTTCGAGACGAGCAGGGCGGCGGTGTTCCCGGTGGCGGCTGGCACTTCGCGTCCCAAAGTCAATGCCACGCTGGCCGGCGGTTCGCGGCTTGTCGGTGGAGGACTGGTCGCATGAGCACACTCTACCTTGGCGACTACAGCGAAGACGCGACGCTGTCCTTTCTGTGGGATACAAACGACTCCAACGGTGCGAGCATCACGCGGGCCACTGACGGCACGGTGCAAGTCTATAAAGATGGGGGCGTTGGTCAGAGCGTCGCGGGCGTCACCGACACCGAAGACTTTGACGGCTTGACCGGCGTGCATCTCTGTCAGATCGACCTGAACGCCGACGCCTTCTATGCAACTGGGAGCGATTACAACATCGTACTCAACGGAGCCGTGATCGACACCCAGACGGTCAACGCTACGCTGGCGACGTTCAGTATTGAGAACCGGTCGGGCGTGAACATCCAAAATGTCACCACCGAAACCATTAACATCATCACCGAGAACACCAGCTAATGGCCGACTCCATCACCATCCGCAAGACGATTCGCGTGGCTGGCGTGCTGACTGATGTAACGTCGGTAGTGTTGGCGGACGCAACCGACACGTTCGGTATCAAAAGAAACGATACCGACGCCGTCGTGGTCGCTGACGATACGGCCATGACGAACGAGGGAACAGGCCTCTATTCACATACGTTCACAGTCCCGGCCAACGACCTTATCTTTACAGTGGCTATTGAGTGGCTGTTCGACGACGAAACGCAGGCCGAAGAGTACGCGCTTGTCGGTCCGACCTCGTCGGCAACGAACCTCGTCACGCTCACCGAACTGAAGACCTATCTCAATATCACCGTGGCCGACTTCGATACACAGCTAACACAGGCTCTCGTGGGCGCGCTAAGCTGGGCGGACGTACTGACGAACCGCACGCTCTTGACCACAGCATATACCGAGTATTTCGACGGCGCTGGTGACTCCCAACTCATTATGCCGAACTACCCCATTACGGCTGTGGCCCGCGTGTCTATCGGCAGCGTGCAGGGCCTGACGCTCAAATCCTCCACGTCAGACGCCACGCACGCCAGCGTGAGCGTATCCACGACAGGCGTAACGCTTACCCTGTCTGACGGCGCAAATGCCGGCAGCACGACGCACACGTTCGCCGACAACACGACCCTGGCGGACATGGCGACGGCTATCGCCAGCAACGCGGGCACATGGACGGCCTCGGCGCTCGATAGCCTTGGCTCGTTTCGCTCGTCTGTCCTGCGGCCCGTGGGCGGCCTGTTCTGCCAGAACGCCGAAGCCATCCTGACGATACCGGACCAGGCTGAGAGCGACCTGCGCAACGTGTTTGACGACGGGATGATTTCTCTGGACACCAGCACGGGGCGCCACGGCTTCTTTGGCGGCGCGTTCCACCACGGCCTGCGCAACGTGTACGTGGAGTATACGGCTGGCTATACGAACTCGACAGCCCCCGGCGCGCTGAAGCAGACTATCATGGAAATCGCGGGCGATATCTATGCCGCTTCTGCGCACGATCCGTCGTTGAAGTCCGAGCGGCTGGGCGACTATGCGTGGGCGGCGGCTGACAGTGGAGGCGCGGGCGTCCACGATATCCGCGCGCGATACGCAAGCAAGCTGGGACCATTTCTGAGTGGAACCTATTAGGGAGAACGAGATGGCACAGATATCAGAAGAGACGGCAAAGAAAGCAGGCGCATTGCACACGCTGGAATTGCGCGCCCCGAATGGAATTGGGTATCAGGCCGTGCTTAAGATAGATGGCCAGGAAGTCAAGCACGTTTGCGGCGTGTCGTTTGAGATGTCTTCAACGGATTTTGCCAAGACGACCATTACGATTGCGCCAACCGATTCGGTTATAGAGGCGAAGACTCAGCTTCGTGTGAAGATTGGCGAGCGGGAATATGGCCTGCTACCAATAAGTGGGGAAGATTATGACGAAGATACATTCACAGAAACCGCCACGTTCGACGACGCATATACGCGAACGTACAAGAAGTAATCCATGCCCGTCAAGTGGAACGATACCGATCTATTGAAGCTCGTCGGCAAGAGTGTTGAGGTAAAGCTCGGGGCGATTGGCGCGTTGCTCGAGCGCGACATCAAGCAAAACATCAGCGTACCCAGCCCCCCCCCGTCGTCCCCAGGAGAGCCGCCGCACATAGGCGGGCGCGTTACAAAGGCGGGAAAGAGTAGACGCGGCGGACGCCTGCGCCGAAGCATCGCACACGAAGTTGATACAGTGATAGACGACGTAGTTCGTGTCGGCACTAACGTCGAATATGGGTTTTTTTTGGAAAAGGGCACAAGCAAGATGCGGCCCCGCCCGTGGCTTCGCCCCGCTATTGACGAAGCCGACAACAAGATTGCATTCATTTGGGGCAGGCCCCTATGAGCATCCAAAGCCTCTCCGTTACATCTGCCGCCATCCGTAATCCCTCGCGCGCAGCCGTGACGGGTGGATACAACACGACCTTTTCTACGGTCAAGACCATCGCATGCCGCATCCAGCCAATGAGCGTCAAGGAATCTGTGTTGTGGGGTAAGGATACTGATACGGTCTTGGCAGTACTGTACGCCGAGACGCCACTGACCACGCTCATCACCAACGAGTCGCAGATACTGGCGGACAGTATCACGTATGAAGTGTTGGGCAAGCGCGACTTCGACAGGTTAAGTAGGCTGACCCGCGTCGACATGATGGAGCTACGCGATCAATAAGTCTTTACTGATGGAGGGCATCGAAGCCAAGATCGACGGTGCATCGGCCATCACGGACATCATCGGCACCGACCGTTTCTTTGACAAAGCCTCGGAAGACGTGGGCACAGAATATATCGTCTATCACATCATCAGTGAATCGCCCAGCAGGCAGTTTAACGGCAAGGAGATATGGACATTCCGCGTTCAGTTCGATATGTACTCGCGGAGCAACCGCACGAACCCCGCCACGATTAACACACTGGACGCGGCAGTCACGACGGCGTTCGACGGGCAGACGCTTACGTTCACCGGCTTCACGAACGTCTCCACACTGAAGGACGGCGGCCAACCCATCAACGAAGAGAACATCTGGCGGTTTAGCCAGGATTACATCATCACAGCACAGATAGACTAAGGAGCTACCATGGCGGCCATTCATGGCTTCAGAGGAAACTTGGTTTTTGCGTCTGGTCATACGACCAACGTGAAGGCATGGACGATGACGACCGATACCGATACCGAAGAGGCATTGGCCTGGTCCGGCGACGGGTTCTTTCGCGCCATTCAGGGCGGCAAAAGACTGTCGGGCACGATCACCTGTAATGTCGACGATACCACGAACTATTCCATCACTGATATGTTCGACGCTGCTGGAACGGCGACCTTCCAGCACATCTCTGGGTTTACGATTCGCGTTACCATAAAGACGACTGGTTCCGAAACAGGCGCTGACATTACGACCGGACCCGAAGAGATCGCCTTCAATTACGTCGGCGACGGCAAGCCGGAAATTGACCCGCCGGGTACCCCGTCCGTGACGGCTTCCGCATAGCAAGAAAGGAGGAGGATATGAGTGACGCCCCACTAGAGGTGCGTGACGACCAGGGGAAGCTCCGCAGGCTCACACCGCTGGGTCTGAATGACTTCGATACGCTGGGGCAGGATATTCGCGCGTCGCGGCTCGCGTCTGCAAACGACTATCTGAATACGCTCCCCCCAGATGAGCGCATTAAGTTAGCCCACGCGATCCTGACCGATATCGTTGGTACCGCCGAGATACTTGAAGAATGTGGAACACCCGACAGGATGCTCCGCATTCTTCATTTGTCGCTTATTAAGGGCGAGCCGGGTCTGACGCTGAAACAGGTACGAAGCAGTTTCGGCGAGCAGACTATTCCACAGGTGTTAGATCTTATCATGATTTTGTCGGGTCTTGTCCAGGGCGGCGAGGAGGACGAAGGCGCGGACCCTCCGAGCCCGACTGGGACGGCATCGTTGCCGACCTCGTCAAATACTACGGAGAACGAGAAGCCACAGTCCGAAGTTGGAGCATCGGCAAAATCCTCATGATGTTGGAACAGCGCGAACGCATAGAGCGCGAACGATCCGGCAAGCCGGCGGCTCCCACGCGCAAGCCATCAACGAAGCCAACCCCACAGGACGCGAACGATATACGCCAGTTCGCAGCCGCACTTGACATCGAAATTAACGAGTAGGCAATGGCAGTAGGTCGGAAAGTCGCCGAGGCGTTCGTTGAGATTAGCGCTCGGCTCAAGCCGCTGATTGACGGGATGAGGCGCGCGCGAAGGACTGTCGCTCGCGGCACCAAGAAAATGGCAGCGAGCATGGCGCGATTTGCGGACAGAACAGAAAGGGCTAGCCGACGGGCTCGGGTTGCACTTCTAGTGCTTGGTGCAACCGCCGTTGGCGCCGCAGCAAAGTTTTCTAAATTCGAGCAAAAGATTGGCCTTATTTCTACGCTACTTGGCGACGATTTTCGCAAAGTCACTGCGCAGTTTGCGGAAGATATCAAGCGGCTGGCGATCAAGTATGGCGAGAGTACAGACATTCTCGCGGCTGGCCTGTTTGACATCATCTCTGCATCCATTCCCGCTGCCGAAGCCATCGAGGTTCTGGAACAGGCCACAATCGCCGCCAAGGGAAGCACGGCCGACACGGCAACGGTTGTTAACGCCCTGACAACCATCATGAATGCCTACAAGCTGGAGGCCAAGGACGCGGCAGACATCACTGACTTTCTGGCGGTGACTGCCAAGCGCGGCAAGACGGATCTCAATAGGCTCGCCCCTGTGATTGGCCGCGTGGCATCAACTGCTAAGGCCGCCGGGCTGAAGATAGAGGAAATGGGGGCGGCGATTGCGTTGTTCACTCGTGCGGGCTTATCGACGGAGGAGGCAGTCACTTCGCTCAATGCTATCCTGTCTGTCTTTTTGACTGGGTCGGGCGACGCGAAGTTGGCGATGGATAAGTTTGGCATTACGCTAGATACTAGCTCTCTCAAAACTATTGGGTTAACCGGACTATTCAAGAAGTTGAGCAAGGCATCCGCAGAACAGCTGGCAGCCCTGTTCCCAAATATCCGCGCGCTGAAGGGCGTTGCGTCCGGCTTCCAGAATTCGGCGGAGTTTGCGGAAGACTACGCGGCGCTTGTCGACAGGGCTGGTGAATCGCAGAAGGCATTCGGGCGCGCATCGAAGGGTATGGCATTCCAGCTTGACCGGTCACGAGAAGCACTCGGCATTATGCTCATTGAAGTGGGCAGGCTGCTGTTCGGGTTTGGCAAGGGGGAAGAGGCAGGCAAGAAACTGGCCGACCAAATCGCAGACATAACAAAGGCGATCCGCGAGCTAACGCCAGAACAGCGCGAATCAATTTTGTGGTGGACAAAGTTCGCCGTTGTTACACTGGCGGCCACCGTGGCGCTCACCCCACTCCTGAGATTGCTCGGCCTCGTATTTGGACAGATCGGGAAAATCGCGAAACTTGTTGGCGCCCCTTTCTTAATCCGCATTATCGTGCCGGTTGCTGGTCTTGCCGCCCTCGCCCTTACGCTGAAGGCAATCAAGGACATCGCCGATGCGCAGGACAAGGCCCGCGAGTCCAACAAGCAAGCCCGCCGCGTAACACAATCCCAGCAGGTAACGGCCCTAGAAATTGAGGCCGAGAAGGCGGGAGCGACAAAGGGGAGCGTGGAGAAGGCGCGGCAAGCGGCCGTGGATCGCCTAAAGGAGCAAGAGGCTGGTTTGCTGGTCAGTGCCGAAAAGGCAGGCACTGCGGCAGACCTGCGGGCACAGAGAATCAATCAGCGCCAAGACAGATCTCGCGACCCGCGAATTTTACAACTTGAGGAAAGAGAAAAAAGCCTCCTTGAACAACGAAGGCAGGTGCGAGGCCAACGCCGTGCTCTTGAGCGTGTATCGGTCGGCGATATATTAGCTGGAACCAAGACAGAAAGGGATGCAGCGAACGCAAAGGCGGCCAAAGAGGCGCGGGAACAGCTCATAAAAGACACAACGGTTTTCGAAGGTATTGAAGATGAATCGGAAAGGGAAACGAACGAACGCAGAAAAAAGCGCGAGGAATTCGAAAGAACAAGGCCGCGCGATATAGTCACAGAACTCGAAGAGGCGACCCGTGGACTTCCGCCACTGTTTCCAACGGACCTTGGTCGCGAAGTGCGCGAACGGCGTGAGCGCGAAGGCAAGCTAGGGGCAGAAGAGTTTGCCAGCCCAGAAGAGCTTGCTAAAAGCCTAGCGCGCGAAGAGCGCCGAAGCGACGCACGGCGTGCCCCCGGCCTCCCGCCAAGCTTCCGCAACATCTCCGCCCTGTCCGACATCCAGGCGCTACAGCGCGGCGGCGTCAAGCGGCTGTCTAAGAAGAAAGAAACCATTCCAGAGAAGCAGCTTACCGTCCTTGAGGAAATCGCAAAGAACACCAAAGAAGGCGGCGCGATAGGCTAATGGCTTTCCCAGATACTACTGACGAGGTTCGCGCGCCGGGCGGTCGGACGTTCAGCGATACGCAGACTTCACAGCAGCGGGTGCGCACGTTCGTCGGCCCGTCCGCGTCCATAGAGACGGACGTTCCGGCCTATGGCGCCGCACACCCTGACGCCGCGCTCTTGCAGGTCGTGACCCGCGAGTTCGCGCAGTTTCCGGCAACGTCGCAGGTCCATTCCGTGGCGACGATTACCTATGCCGTGCCGGACCTCAAGGGCATCGACGAAGACTATGATATGTCGGCGATTCAGACGCAACTCATATTCGACCTTGACGGCAACGAAATACCCAACGGCGCGAACGTCTTCGTGCCATCACAGATTTTCCGCAAGCGTGTCCAGGTGTCGCCGCTGACGCCCATCACGATACTTGGCCCCATTGAAGGCAAGACCAACGATGCCGCCATTTTCGGAGGCGTACAGAATACCTGGCTTTATCGCGGAGCCACCTCACAAGAAATCGTCGGCACTTCAACGCCCGTTTTCCTACTGACGCATACGTTCCAGTATGATGAGAACCAGTGGAAGGTGGCTCGCGAGAACCTTGAGACGGGCGCAATCGTACAGCATCGGGTTTATGACGAGGCCGACTTCACTACGCTGCCGGGGGTTCCATAGTGCCGACCCCTACGGGTATCAACTTCACCGATCAGGCCGGTCTTCCGCGATTACCCCGCAAGGGTCAAGGCCTATCGAGCGCGCTGACAGAAAGCTACTTCCGGCAACTACATCGCGCTATCGACCCGGCGTCTGATGCGGGCAGTACGCCGACACAACTACTGGCGGCAATGGCTACGCCGATCCGCTGCCACAACCCAACGGGCAATAGCATCCCAGCCCTGTCTGCGGTTGAGATCACTGGCCAGGTAACAGGCAAGGCGTTTGTGAACGTCGCTAGGCCGTCGGCCGCCGGCGGGCAAAACATCGCATTCGCGATCCAAGGCATCCCGCTCCGCACGAGCGGCACAGTCTATGTTGCGGGCGTTCACCTATGTCGCTATACGCAGGGCGGCACCTTTGGCCAATACTACACGGTCGAACGAAACGACTACAGACTCATACTAGTGGAAGCTGGTCAGTTCGTAAACATACTTCCGCTTGTGGATGTTGGCTGGCTTTCGGATGATGGGCCATATGGTTTCTTTGTGGACAGGGGCCCGCGCGACTCTATCTTTGTGGTGGAATAATAAATGGGCATCATGACATTGTCGAACGGGGTCGATCCAATCCAGGCGGGGCATCTTGTGATCGTAGACCCTGGCGCTGGCGCAACGCACGAAGTCAATACGCTCAACATTTCCACGCGCGACGGGGCCGACGTTCAGATAGATGCTTTCAACGTCGTGACGATTCGCAAGTTCGGCCTCGTTCGGGTGGTGTCCCCCGGTCGCGTTGCGCTGCCTGCCCTAACGCTTGAGGACGGCGGTTCCCCCGGAAGGATTACGATCTTCTGATGCCCATTCACATCACGAGAAACGGCTTCCATCTGACGACTACCGACATACTCAACTTTGCCGGCACTGGTGTCTTGACGCAAAGCGTCAGCGGCGGCAGTATGTTTAGTGTGAGCCTGGCGAATACACCGAGCGGGACACCAACGCAATGCGTGTCGGCCCAGTTCACATCTACAGCTACGCCAACAGCCACTGGGACCCCCACGTCTACCCCGACGCAAACCGTGACGGCTACTGATGGCGGCGGACCGGGCGGACCCCCGACAGTCACGCCAACCGCAGGCGAAACCGGAGCGGGTACGGCCTGCGCCACGAGCATCGCTGATGCCTTCTCTGGCGTCACCGATCCACTGCCGCCAGCAGACTGGACGCAGGCAAAATGGATCGGGAATGGCGGCGAGCTATGGAGTGAGAATGCAGTTACTGCCGTATTCGTCCATCCTGCCGATGGCGGCGAATATGAAACGACGGCCCTGCATACGGACGAATTCTGCTGGTCCGACATGCGTGCATCCTGCGACGTGGATCAGTGGGGCGGAAATACTGGAACGTCGCGCGTTGGGTTAGGCGTGAGGTTCTCTTCAAGCAACCCTGCCACGGCCACCGGATATGTGGGGGCATGGGAACGCGGCGCGGGCGTGCCCGCCACATATAAGCTCATCATATACAAGGTAGCGTCCGGCGTCAAGACGACCCTGATTGAACGGCAGATCGATGCAGTCGAGCCAACTGCCCTTAGATTCAATGTTCGTGGCTCAACGCTTTCATTGCAAGTGGACTATCTGGATGCTGATGCGCCCTCAACGACGGCCACTGGTCAGCAGGCGCGGGTCGACTGTGTCAACGTCTTCGACACGACGTATACGACTGGTCGATTCGGCGGCATCTATGGCTACATGGAAGGCTTCAACATCGCCCAGAGCCTGGCGCTAGATGACTTCTCTATCGTCTATGCCACGAGTAGTCCGTTCTGCTGCCGGTCCGGCCCTGAGGATAACTTCGATCGGGCCAATGAAGATCCCATCGCACCATGGAATAGCTTGAACGCTCTCGGCAATACCGATTTCGTCGTATCAGGCAACCAGGCGGAGATGGTTGTCCCCACCCCGCTGGCGAATACCGTTACGCTGATGACCTGGCCCGAAGACATCTGCACCGTTGACGTGCAGTCACAAGCCATAAGTAGTTCGTCAGTGACGGGCACACCCATCCGACAAACGCACATGACTATACGGCAGGCTGATGATACATCGTGGGCGGACTCGTATCGGTTCGTGGGCACCCACGGAACCGGCGTAACGCGCATTGATAAAATCGTGGGCGGCGCTGTGACCACTCTGGCTACTGGTACGGGGGCGGCCGGCGGAGCAACGACATACAAGTTTTCCGCCGACGGCACGGCCCTAAAGGTATTCGTCGGCGGCGTGCTCAAGATCGCAACTAGCGACGCAAGTATTACGACCGGGAAGTTTGCGGGCCTTGCTGGTTTCTTGACGACCGGCGTTACAGTTGGCGATAAGATTATATTCAATGATTGGACGCTTACAACGATATGATGTTTCGCGATCCCATTACAGTTTGGCTCCCGATCATTGGCAGCGGCACGGAGGACGATAGGTACCGACCTGCTGGTATCGTCGAGCCAATGATGTCCGCGTCTACAATTCCCGACGTGCTGGATCGTGAGTCTGAGTTGCGCGGGCATCCTGCTGTCGATTGGGTTGAGGTGGAAATCGAACGGAGCGACTGGCTTGCGCTTGACGCCGAGTTGAAGCGGATCGGCATCTCTCCGCGAATGCGCGAGGACGTGCCGGAAGAGGATGCCGCACTCTGCGACTTAGTAAAGCTGCGGGCGACGGGGGGCCTTTCCATGACCGAACGCGAAGAGGCCAAGGTCGAAGAGTATCTGGCTAGCATAGCGAGCATGGCCAGCGATAAGGAAATGTTCGCCAGGCTGATCGCCCACATGGTAGAGCGTGGGCTGAGCCCTGAGGCGGGAATGCGATTGGGAGAGAAGTACGACTGTGCGTACACTGAAATCTGTTACAAGCGACGCGGCGACGCGTAGGGAAACGGAGCGGCAATCCTCTTGCGCGTGGCCTGCGTGCGAGTGGGGCGGCATGGTCCATGTTATCACAGACATGGGCCGCACACTGGCTACGCGCCATTGCGACCGATATAAAGAAGACAGGCTGTCCTGCGAGTGCCGGGCCTGCCAGGAGGGCGGGACGCTCAATTTCCCGCAGTGCAAATATGCTGGCGTCCAGATTGGCGGTCTTCGTGACTGTACTTATCTGGACGAGAAGGTCCAGCCTTTCAACTGTATTGCGAACGTGGAACGGAACAAATGCAACGGGCCCGCGTCCCTGAAACCAGCAAGCAAGGCTTCCGACTATTACCATACCGGCAAGTGGCGCGTCATTCTGCTGAACTGGCGCGGCAAGCGCATGGTGGATGCCCTGGGCGATACGTTAGAATCGCTGGGTTGGGACGTGACGCGGTTGCGGCGCGGCGGTGATGCGGAATGGAAAGACGAGTGCATTGACGCAATCAAACGGCTACGCCCGCAACTGCTTATCACGCAACAGCGTTTCTATGAGCAGGACGCGACTGGCAAGTGTCAGTTTGCTGGGCTGGTGGGGCGGGCGTGCAAAGAATATAATGTCGCGACGCTGATTGTGGACTTCGGCATAGCGGCCGGCCAAGAGCATTACGGCGTCAGTATCTTTGACCCCAAGGGCGACAACTATGAATCCAGCATCACGGGCCAGCTTGACGAACTACTGACGATCCCCAGCGAAGCCGACGCTATCGAAGCGGCGATGTCAAAGGTAGACGACCTGCGCGAAACGCTAGAGACGCGGGCGAAGACTTGTGATGCAGGCCTGCTACAGAAATACGGGTTGGACGATGTACCGGAGAAGTTCGCGTTCCTCATCCTCCAGAAGTCGAACGATTCGGTTATCAAGTTTGATGGCTGTGGTAAGCAAGACCCTAAGCCGCTGACCGATGTCGTGCTGGCGCGATGCCGCGAATATGGCCTATACTGCGTCGCCAAACCCCACCCCTTTGAATTTCCCGGCATGTGTCCGGCGGCCGGAAAGGTGACGGGTGGGCAGATCCTGCCGCGCATGAGCGGGCCTGACAACCACCTCGTCAGTGCGTGGTTGTTGAAGAATGCGGCCGTCATCATCACCATTAACTCCACGATGCAATACCAAGCCATGGCGCTGGGTACGCCCATCGTCACAATGGGGCAGGGGTGGTTTTCAGACAACGGCGTTACGCACGAACAGTCGCACGTTCCTGCAAGTAAGTTCACGCTGCCAAAGAAAGCGCCAGACCAGGACAGGCGTCGACAGTTTCTGGCACTGATGATGTCGAGGCAGTTGACGGCTGCGGAGTGCGAGCAGGACGACAGGGTTGAGGCTATCGTGCGGCGGTTCGCAGGGCTTGTGCCCGAGCGCCGCTCAGCAATCACGACCGTCTATTCGGCAAACGAAGAGGTTCAGGCATTCACACAGAAAAGCCTGCGTGCCACGGTCCAGGCAATCGACGGCAAGGTGATGGCGGCCACGGACAAGGGGATGTACGGGTGGAACAAATGGTGCAAAAACGAGGGCGTCGAGTACGTCATGGTAAAGGGCGGTCAGCCGCCTCGTATGAATCTCTTACTTGGCGAGGCCCTGCTGTCGTGTCGCGGCGACTTGGTGTGGACTATTGAATCAGACGTGCTTGTCGATCGCGACACGCTACAGAGAGCAGAGGCTGTGCTGCGCGGGTTGCCGCCCGATGTGGCGAGCTTGTCGTTGGAAACGGTTGACGAACAGGGCAACAGGAACTTCCCCAGTTCAACCGACATACCGGAGCGGACAGAGCCCGATGGTGAGCTGCTGCGGGTTGTCAGCGCCAAGGACCGGAAGCCATACAACTGCTTCGCGGCTACTCTGTGGCGCTACCATGCCCTGGCACGCGTTGATTGGGCAGCGTGCCGACCGCTCTTGAAATGCGACGTGGATGCGGGCGCGCAAATGCACGATGCTGGATGGAAGCATATGGTGGCCCCCGGCCTGACCGCCTACCATTATCCGCACATGAGCATCTTAGGCGTCGCCCCGAAGCGCGCGCCGCGCATTGATAACCCGCTTGTGTCGGTCGTGGTGCTGACGTGCGGACGGGCTGAGACGACGCGGCAATGGCTGCCGACTGCTATCGAATATCTGGGCCACGAGAACATCGAGCTAATCCTGTGGGACAATGGCTCGACAGACGACACGCCCGATATCCTCCGCGACATCCAGGTGCCTAGAAAAACTATCCACCTGAATCACGAGAACATCGGCAAGCACGCACTCCGGCATATCCTGCCATTGTGTCAGGGCGATTATCTCTTTGAGCTTGACGATGATATCGAAGTACCGCGCGACATCCTCGCGACGCTACTGGCGGCGCACAGGGCATGCCCAAAGGACATGGGGCCGCTTGGGATAGACTACATCTGGAACGCCAGCGATATCCCTTACGTGTCGCGGTGGACGTGGGACGAAGCTTACGATGTGGGCAAGCACAAGATTGTCATCTCATCGCCCGAGACGCGGCAGGCCATCTCGATTCCAGGTGCATGTCGCCTGACTCCATTGGCTGTGGCGCGGGAGTGGAGCTACTTCCGCCACTACGCTACGGACACGGACGTGTGCAACCAGACACGTGCGGCGGGGCTATGGTGTGGGATGCTGACAAGCCAGAAGTTTGTCCATCACTGCGGGTTGCGAGGCGATGGGAGTGTGAGGGGGACTGTCTACCATAGGGGGCATGAGGCGAGGTAGTACTGGACTATTCTCCTTTGGCTTCGGCCAGTACGGCGTCAAGGGCGATCTCAAATATCTTATCGGGCTCAGGCCCGAAGTAGTACACATCCTCACTGCTCAAGCCCTTTTCCCTCACCGCCTCCACAACCTCCTCGATGTCGACGCAGGGGGTGGCGTGGGCGAGAACAACCCGAAAGGCAAGGCCCGCCCCCTCTGCCAACTTGAATTCTTCTATGTCAGCACCTTCCATGTGGCTTGCCGCTTCGTCTCGATGCTCCTCCAGCCACGCCCGCTCTACCCGCACGTATTTGCTCTCGCCGCTCATGGGGTGTCCTCCGCGTCACACTCGTCGCACGGCTGCTTGGCCAGTCCGTCGTCGCCTATGCCGCCTGATCGGCAGGGGCACGCGTCATCCGCGAAGGCGGCGTCGATGGATTCTGCAAGCGCCGACGCACCTATATCGGCCGGTCCGTGCGTGCTCCAGTTTTTGACGTGGTTGAAATATCGAAGCGATGTTTCCAACAGCCCCCGCAGCCGCTCTATCTCGGCATGCTGGGCATCGGCGGACGCGTTACGCCTGGCCAGTTCGTGCAGTAATTCCCAGACGTCCAGTTCCTCCTGGGTTCTCCACGGCCTCATCGGATAACCGAACGCTCGTTGCCGAATCGGGTCAACGTGTTCACGACTAGCTAGCCGCTCCGCGTTGTACTCAGCCATCATGCCGTACTCCTCATCGCGAGATTCAACCCCACCATCAAACAGACAAAAGACATAAACGCCCACGTGACATCTGCCCCAAGGGCACGCAGTGCGCCATACAGACTCAGGCTAATTAGCGACGAAGCCCACGCTGAACGGTCAGGCATTGTCATGCAGTTCCCTCCAGTAATGAAAGCTGCCCCTGTTCCAACTCCTTGACGCTGACGCCACGCTGCGCCGCCTCGATACGCTTCGATGCTATCTCGCAGTAACGCTCCTCGATTTCGATGCCGATGAACTGGCGGTCAAGCTGGACGCAGGCGACGCCAGTGGTGCCGGAGCCGGTGAAGGGGTCGACAACCGTGCCTCGCGTCCACGAAATTATCTCGCACAGCAACGCCACGGGCTTCTCGCTGGGGTGATGTTCGTTGCCGCTCCTTGCCGCCCTGATTACGTCGCGTGGTCGACCACACGGAAAGTCATGACCCAGACCAGGATAGAACGCCACCACCTCAGTCTGTCTCGCGTGCTCGTGTTCCAAATCGCCCATTGACCAGTTATTTTTGACCCACGTAATGAGACTGCGTGGCATCGGAATGTCTACTAGATTGTTCCACCGGCAGAACACGTATTTTGAATGAGAAGCTACCATGCCACACGCATATCCAAGCAGGGCGGTGTCGGAATCGCCATCAATGGGAGCGTGTTTCACATGGCGATAGTTGGACACGAAGGCCATCCCATATGGCGGGTCCGTCACCACGGCATCCACGCTCCCCGGCGTTGGCAGGATTTCAAGGCAGTCGCCATGGTAGAGCTTTACGCCTTCGCTCTCGAAATACGGTTTATTCATGCCTATACTATACCATTCACTGCGCGGATGTCAACAGAAAAAGCAGGGAGTATTTGGCGAGATGATATTTCACCTGGGATGCGGCGAGCGCAAGAAGCCGGCGGGCGTGAACTCTGACGACTATATCGTGAATGTCGACAGCCGCGACATTCCCACGGCCGACATCGTAGGGTGCGTTTCTGAAATTGGCTGGCTTGTAGACATATATGGGCGCCCCGATACGATAGCCGCCGAGGACGTGCTAGAACACCTACCACGTCGGTCGGCCTGTGCCGCGCTGGGAAACTGGGCCAATTGGCTTGTATTGGGCGGCCTGCTACATATCCGCGTGCCGGACCTGCGCCACCTTGCCGAGCGTTTTGTTGCCGGCCATATGAACGCAACGCAATTCGAGCGGCGCGTTTTTGGCGCACAGGACTATCCCGAGAACACCCACTTGTGCGGGTGGACGCGGGGCTCGATTGTCTCGGCGATTGAGGGATGCTGGCTGACGGTAATTCGTGCCGAGACGGTGAACGGAAACGCCTGTGTCTGGGCGCGCAAGTGAACATCCTTATCACGACACCGTGGCGGGCACAGGGCTTGGCGGTCCTATCCTTCAAGCTGCGCACTGTGCTCAGGGAGTTGGGCCACAGCGTTCGTCTGCACGCATGGCGTGGCAACTATGAGCCAATGGGACACGACGTTGATATAGCGGTGTCCCGCGCTCCATTCAAAAGGCGGGCCGCGTGGGCGGACTGCGTTATCTGGCCAGAGACGATTGAGCCAGGGCAGGTGGCGTGGTGTAGGGAGCTTGGCAAGCGGACAATCTGGATACCCATGTGGGAGCAGGTGCGGCCTAGTGTCCAGCCGATATGGGACGCTATTGTCTGTCCGACTGCATGTTCATACGAGATGTTCCGCGACTGGCCTGGCAGCGTTCATTGTCAGTGGTGGATGCCGATGAATACTGTCGAGGCGAGGCCGACGCCTGGCCGCCCTCGATTCCTGCACATGCGCGGCGGCAAGGCCAAGCGGGACCGAAGCGGTAGCGACACCGTGCTGGACGCATTCCGGCTTTACCGCGCGGCGGGCGGTCCTGGATCGCTGACAGTCAAATCGCTAAAGCCATTCAACGCGCCCGGTATCAACGTCATCTGCGATAGGCTTTCCTATGCCGACACGCAAGCCCTGTATGATTCCGCCGACATGCTCTTACAGCCTGCACAGTGGGAAGGTGTGGGCCTGACGATAATCGAAGCGCTGGCATATTCGGTGCCGGTTATCACATCAGACGCGCCACCGATGAACGAATGGATTGACGATGGTGTCAATGGCTATTTGGCACACGGCAAGTTTGACGGTCGATTCAACCAGGTTCCGGCATTCTATGCTAGTTCGCAACGCGTCGCCGACCTGATGTTGGGCGCGGACTTCGACAACCTCAAGGCAAGATGCCTGGACACCCACGCAATAGCGGGCGTAGACTTTCGGCTGACATGGAGGGGAATCCTTGGCTGCCTATAAGAAAGACGTGATGATGGTCACGCACAACCGGCTTGCGCTTACGCAACGCACCGTGACGGCGCTGGAGCTAGAGACGCAGGACTACCGCCTCATCATTTCAGACAACGGCTCAACAGACGGCACGATCAAATGGATTCGGCAGCGCGCGTGGCCGCGCCCGACTGTGTTCATCCGACACGCAGAGAACGTCGGCAAGGCCGCTGCCATGAACGATGCGCTGAGCCTGTCCGATGCCGAATATCTAGCATTCATAGACAACGATGTTATCCTTCCGCCGGAGTGGCTGGTCGAGGCTAAGAAGATTCTTGACGGCTTGCCAGAGATAGGCGTGGTCAGCGTGGCCTTCCGGCCGGGCCACCCCATCCAACACGTCAACTCCATACAGTTCCGCACACGAGAATACGGCTACATCTCTGGCGCGGCCATGGTGTTCCACCGGGCGCTACATGATCGGCTCGGCTATTGCGACGAAGACTTCGGACTGTATGGTCTGTTTGATTCCGAGTGGTGTTTCCGTGTTCGGCTGCTGGGTCTGAAGCTGGCGTATATAGTGCCGATGGGCGAACACATGGATAACGGCGATACTCGCGGCAAGCGTGTGGCGCGCCGGCTGGCGTTCGAACTATGGCATGATCGCACTCGCGAATACATTGCCGGGACGAGGCCACTCTATATCGGTGGACGTGAAAAGCCAACAGCCGAGGTGCTGGCTTGAAAATCATCTATGTCGGCAAGTGGATTCGTCGCGGGCAATTCTGCTCGGACGAGTTCAAGGTAGCAAAGGCGTTGGAGTCCAGCGGCCACGAGGTCGTACGTCATAACTTCAGGCCTGGCGTCATTGCCGATGCACCGGCGGATCTCGTGCTGTGGAGCAAGTGCGGGCGGCTTCGACCGACAGACCTGCGCGCGTGGCAGCAGCACTTCAACTGCCCTCATGTCTGTTGGCATTGGGACGCCACCGACCGGCCCGGCTGGGAATGGTTCTGGCAACTGGTGCCGATGTTCGACATGATATGTAATCCAGAAGCGGGATTTCATGAGAAGTATGAGGCGGAACACGGAACACCTTGGCGATACCTGCCGCCAGCCTGTGACCCTGATTACCTGTCTCTGGAAGGCGAGGCGAAGTGGCCGTGCGACGTAGGGTTCATCGGTCGGCCCGCGCCTGGGCGCACTGAACTGCTAAGGGCACTTGCAAAACACTACAGCGTGCAGACATGGGGCGGCGGCTGGGCGCAATACGGCATCAAGGATATGGGCGACGTGTACGGCAAAGACATTGCTCACGCCTGCGCGAGCGCCAAGATAATGATAGGCCATTCGTATAAGTGCTGGTGTTATGGCGCGTGGAGTGACCGCCTTTATCACGTCCTCGGGTCAGCGGGTTTCTTCCTGACGCAAGATACTCCGGGCCTGGCCGACGCATTCGCGCCTGGCGTCCATCTCGCCACCTACCACGGCCTGATGATAGACGATTGTGTTGAACAGGTTCGCTACTGGCTAGACCGCCCTGACGAACGCGCGGCCATTGCTGCGCGGGGCATGGTGCATGCCAGGATATATCACACCTGGGGCGTTCGTGTACGGAAACTGATAGAGCACTTGAAAGGGGCTGGCCTTGCGTGAGCCGATTCCTGATGGGCTTACAGCCAGGCTTCGCTATCGCTTCGAAGGTAGCACTCGCGAGTTCTGCATGCAACTTGCCGGCGTCCGCGATTCGGTTATAAATATCATGCAGTATAGGCAGACATTTTACGAACGGCGCGCCCTTGAATTCATCGCAGCTAACGCGCCACGAGGGGGCATCTATTTTGACGTCGGTACCCACATCGGCAATCACTTAGTTTTCTTTGCGGCGTTTCTGGCCGACTACGTTTTCGGGTTCGAGCCACTGCCCATCTATGTCGAGGCCGCCCGCGAGAACATCCGCGCCAACCACGTCGCCGCCCGTGTCTTTCCGCACGCCCTTGGGCGGCACACCGGCAGAGTCACGCACCAAGACTATGCCGCCATATCGGGCACGATGATAGAGATGGAGACGAGACCGCTTGATGACGTGGTGCGTGACATCCGATTGAACGCGCAATATCGGACCATGCCCATTTCGTTCCTCAAGATTGACACCGACGGCATGGACCTAGCTGTTTTGCGCGGCGCACACAAGACGCTCACCACGGAACGGCCGCACGTCTTCGTTGAGGTGGCCAGCGACAAACTTCGCCGCGATGTGCCCGCGTTCATGAAATCGCTGGATTATGAGCACGACGAACGGTTCGCCAGCCAAACCCCTGCCTATTACTACAGGCCGAAATGAACACTGTCATTGTAACCGGGGCCGGTGCCGCGATGGCGCAAGACTACATTCGTAGCCTGCGTATGGGTCCGGCGGTGCGTATCATCGGAACGGACTGCACCAAAGAGGGGCGACTGTTCGCCGCGCGCCAGTGCGATCAGGTAGTTGAGACACCCCGCGCAGATTCGTGGAAGTTCAAGCCAGCGTTTCGCGGCCTACTGTCACGGTTCGATCCCATGACCGTATTCGTGCTACCGACGTCCGAGATTGCGGCGCTGGCTGACGACAAACACCTGATGCGGCTCACGCCGATACCCGTGGGCGTCAAGACGATTCTCGACAAGGTCGCTACCGCAAAGGCATGTCCCGGCGACTGCCCGTGGACAGCGGGCTTGCATGAATCGCGCATAGGGCACAAGCCTCCCTGGTGGGTGCGCCAATCTGTCGGCGACGGCGGGCGCGCGGCGACGAGGGTTGATAGCGAACTACAGCTAGAGGCGTGGCTTGTGCTGAATCCACATGTGAAGCAATGGATGATCCAAGACTATCTGCCCGGCGACAACCTGGGCGTTTCACAGGTTTGGTGGTGCGGCAAGTTGCGCGGCGAAATCTGCATCAGACGAGATGCCTACATGCTGCCACAGTCCGCGCCGTCTGGTATCAGCGGAGAGGTGGCGGATATGGTAACGGTGAATCGACCAGACGCGTGTGAGGTGGCGAGCCGCGCCGTCAGGGCCGTAGCGAGCATCCCGGAGGGTATCTATGGCGTAGACCTGCGAGACGACCGCAACGGGGTTCCGCGCGTAACTGAAATAAACGCCCGGATGGCTGGCCGGCCAGAACTCTATCCGCATGCGGGCGTGAACATCCCGGCCATATGGGTTAGTCTTCTCTATGGTGGTAATCCCGCAATGCCCGTGGCGCGACCTGGCGTTCGTATCCTGAGACACACCGCCTGCGATCCTATCATCGTGGAGGACGACCATGATAACGGTGATGAATGACCACGGCGTTCCGCTCAAGTATCTAGATGAGTTTCTCTATCTAGCGCGAGGCCACGTTACGCACGCCAAGATTTCCTATGGGCTCGCCAAGATTCTGCCCGACATGCCTGCGCGATTGAGACTCTACCGCACACACGGAATCAGCGCATATCCCGGCGGCACGCTATTCGAGTATCACTTCCACCGCCGCGAGGCTGCACTCTACTTTGACTGGATACAAGAGCAGGGCTTCGCGTGGGTTGAGATTGCAGACGGCACAAAGCAGATACCCCGCAACGGCAAGCTCGGAGCCATTGCGGAGGCCGTGCGACGCGGGCTGCACGTTGTTTCTGAAGTGGGCATGAAAGACCCGAGCAAGACGTATCCTAACGATCGCTGGCACGACTTCGCCAAGGCGGATCTTGATTCCGGGGCCGTATACGTTACGCTGGAAGGCCGCGAGTCTGGGCGGGCCGGAATCTATGACAGCCACGGGCAAGTCCACATGGGCCTGCTCGGTCGGATGGCTCCGATGGCTGAGCAACTGATATTCGAAGCGCCGCTCACTTCGCAACAGGTCATGCTGATACACGAATTTGGACCGGGCGTCAACCTTGGAAACATCACACCGGAACACGTTTTGCCGCTGGCCGCGTTACGCCAGGGCCTTCGCGCGGAAACTTTGGGAAAGGGCTAGTCGTGCCGATTGCTAGTAAGGCCTGGGAGTATGTTGTCCGCGTTGCCATTCCGATTCTCTTGCTGCTCAGCGCATCGATGGGCGCTATGCTATTCGGTATGCAAGAAGGGGTTAAAGACAACGATAAGAGGATCGCCGTATTGCAGGCGGAAACCGTAGAGGCGCGGGAGTTGCTTGAGGCGCTGGCCACGATTCGCCGTGAGGTGGCGGACGGCAACGCAGTATTGAGGGAACGGATACAAGCGATAGAAGTTAGGCTCACGAGGATCGAGACAATCTTACGAAAGGGAGAGTGATGAAACCTTGGTACAAGTCCACCAAGTTGTGGACGGCGTTCGGGACAATCGTAACCGTAGCCTTGGCCAATCTTGGCCTTGACGGTAATGCGGCTGCGGTGGTGTCTGGTGCCATCGTGACGATTGGCGTGACGCTCATTGCTGGCAAGACCAGCCAGAACAACACGGCGGCCAACGCGAAATCCGAGGCCGATCTGTGGGGCGACAGCGACAGGGACACGGACATCGCCAAGCTGCAATCCGCGTTGGCTGACCTAGAGAAAGCAATGGAGGGCAAGAAATGAAACGACTCTTTGTGCTAGTCGCGTTGCTGGCGGGCTGTACCTCGCCGGTTGTCTACAGCACGCACGACCTGATTAAGCGCGAACTGGCTGGCGTTCAGGCTGACCACCGGGCCATCGGTGCCAAGGCCATCGGCGCGATTACAGAGCGATTCTCGCAGCAGGCCGACGCCGCCCTTGACCGCGCGCTTGCCGGGCTGGACGCCGCCGGACTGCTGACGCCGGGCAACGCCAAGAAGGCATTCGCCGCCAATCAGGCCATCCGCAAGGCGTTCGCCGAGAACATCGCCAAGGACGTGGCTGTCATCGCCGCCACCGTCCAGAAGGTCGACAGGGTAGTTTACCTACTGGAAGCACTGGAACGCCACTACGCGTCCACCAGCAGCATCCTGCGGCTTGCTGGCGGCGTCGGCCTGGATCTGTTGCAAGCACAGGGCAGGATGACGCAACCCCGCGCCGCCCAGATTGCCGAGATTCTAGACATCCCCGTCCTTACCACGCAACCCAGAGGTGACTGATGAGCAAAACCACCGATGCCCTTGAGGCCGTAAAGGCTGCCATTCTAGAGTTGGGTGGGCAAAAAGAGCAGCGAACCGCAGACGAGATAATCGCTGACGCCCACGCGCCGGTTGATACGGCCGGGCTTGGCCTCGCCGCTACTCCCGCCGTCCTGACACCCGACGTCCTCCGGGCCGCTACGGCGGCCATCGACAAAGCCACATCAGATCGCGACATGCAGATCCGCGCGCTGACGGTTATCGCCCTGGCCCTCACAGGCCTCTAACTTGCCTCCTCCCTCTCGCTGCCCCGTCCTGGCTAACGCTGGGGCGGGGTTTTTTCGTCGTTGTGTTAAAATAATACAAGTAGTTGCTTGACAGCGCCCCTCCATGGTGTATGTTTAGTGCGTCGGCGAGTCTGGGCATGGCAGGCGAGGCCAGGCTAGGCGTGGTTTGGCGAGGCAAGGTAGATATTATCCGCCCTGGTCCCTGTTGACACGGGGGCCGGGGTCTTACTGGGGGGATGGATGATGGCACACACAAGAGGGCCGTGGGAACACATTGAGCCCGACAACTGGCATGGCCTGGCGGGCTTGGTCCGAAGCGCGGGCGGTGAAGACCAAATTGCAAGGGTAGAAATTGCAGGCTGGAAGCCAAATGCTATTGGCGGCGCGAATGGCCAACGTATCGTCGCCTGTGTCAACGCTTGTGAGGGTCTGAACCCCGAGGCCGTGCCGCTGATGATAGAGGTGTGCGAAGTGTTTGCGCTGTGGACGGATGGCAAGGCACCTTATTGCGAGTTAGAAGCGGCTGGCGAGAAGGCTAAGGCCGCCATCGCCAAGGCCAAGGGGGAGTCATGAGCGAACGGTATTTCATTGACGAGCGGGTCGGGTGCATCGCCGTGCGCGACAGAAACGATACGGACCCGGATTATCAAGGCCTACACCCAGACACCGATGGCGTGATTCAGTTCTGGGGGGCCGAGCAACGAACATCGAAGTGCCCCACATGCAACCACGGGCGGTTTGGCGGCAGGATGGTGCGCGATTGCGACAGAATCGCCGCCCGCCGTCTTGTGGCCGAACTGAACGCCAAGGCCAAAGGAGAATAACCATGGTCATCGAAATCGCCATCCGCATCGGCCGCGCGCACACGGCTGACATCATCCGGCTAGACCGCCTGTACTACGGCGTGCTGCGAAACCCGGAGGGCGTGGAGGTAGCAGAGACGGACGGCATGGATGAGGCGGACGACGTGCGGGCGGGGCTTGAAATACTGGTGAACGAAAGGGATGGCTGACCATGGCCAGGAACGTCTATCTGGGCTTTGCCGTATCGGCTGACGAGATGTTCCTGATTGACCTCGGCGTGGCTGCCGAGCGACAGCGGACGGGCAAGGACGTGACGCGATCCGGCCTCGTTCGTCGCGCGGCACTTGAGATCGCAACGCTGGAACTAATAGAGGCCGACGAAGAAAATCCAGACTTTTCGGTTGACGAACTGATAGAAGTGGTGTAGACTATCCGTAGGAGATTTGATATGGCCACACTAAGCACAGCAAAATCGACGCCGGGCGGGCGGCAAAATCTGGCCATAGACTCCTCCTCCGCTCGCCCGGCTATCATCAACCAGGGCCTCGCCGCTACGGACTGTCGTGCGGCGGGGCCTCTGCCTTTTAGGGGCAACCATGGCGAGTTTCAAATCAGCGACGATTGCGTGGGATGTGGAAGTCAGGCACGAGGCGCGTCGGCTTGTCGAGTCGGGGCGTCCGCCTTGGCTGGCTATGGAGATTGCGGCGCGGCGTATTGCGCGGCGTCGCAAAGGTCTGACC
>SDBV01001511.1_pt1 | contig 35065 bp, 45 predicted proteins | sample 2277081 | NCBI WGS metagenome assembly SDBV01 (sample SAMN10402039, study PRJNA504765) | marine sediment metagenome | isolation source: marine sediment core GS10_PC15, 223 cmbsf | place: Arctic Ocean: Southern Knipovich Ridge | collected 2010 | reverse complement strand
AAGGTTTTGGTCTCTAACGGGATTCATACAATTTCTTCAGCCATCGCCATAATTTTGGCAAATCCGAGCTCCTTAAGTTCGCGCGGTATCGGGCCGAATACGCGAGTCGCAATCGGTTCTTTTTTTGCGTCAATGATAACAGCGGCATTTTCGCCGAATCGGACATATGAGCCGTCCGCGCGTCGTATCGGCTTTTTCTGGCGAACAATAACTGCCCGCACAATCTCTTTCTTTTTAAGAGTTTTGCGCGGCTCTGCCGTCTGGACAGATGCGACAATCATTCCGCCGATTTCCGCATATCGTCGGCGCGTTCCACCGAGAACACGAAAACACCGGATTGTCTTCGCACCGGTGTTATCGGCAACTTTTATGATTGAGCGTTCCTGTATCATGATTGTTTTTCTGCAACTTCTGCAACTTCCGCAACTTTTCCGACTTCAACCGCGCCCCTTGGCTCCTGCTTTATGCGTGCGATAATATTCCATCGTTTTTCTTTTGAGTACGGCGCCGCCTCTTCAATCATCACCATATCGCCGGTGTGATACTGGCCGTTCTCGTTGTGCGCTTTTATCCGTTTTGTAATGGTGTAATACTTTTTATATTTTTTGTGACGTACGAGCCGCGCGATCTCAACAACCGCCGTCTTCATCATCTTATCGGATACGATAACCCCTTCAAGCCGCCGCCGTTTTTTTTGTTCTGTGTTGGTATCCATTTTTTTATTTCTCCCTCTGCAGAGGTGTCGCCTTATGGGAGCGCATACTGCCGATATGAGTAAGAAGGCGCGCAATATGCTTTCGTGCACCGCGAATTTCGCGCATATTTTTTAACTTTCCAATACGCGCATCGTTTCGCAATACCCAGACTTTTTTCTCATATTCAGATACCCCCTTGAGCAGCTCTGGCAATGATTTCATTTTTAATTCTTGCATCTCCTTTTTTCTTTTCATCCCGTTAGAGACAGGAAATCGTAGATTTCCGTGTCTGATTGATTAATTGAATATTTACTCATATATTTTTGACTTTTACCAGCTTTTTCCAGAATACAAAGGTTTTGGTCTCTAACGGGATTCATCCCGTTAGAGACAGGAAACGTCTTACGTTTCCGTAAATTACTCATACCCCTTGTATGCTGTTTGTTGTCTTTATTGTTTTCTATCACATAAGTGTAGAACATAAGGTTTTGGTCTCTAACGGGATTCATGTTATTTGCTGCTTCTTGACAGCGTCCCGATTTTACATCGTTTGCCGTTTTTTTTCAACTATTCGTACTTTTATAGGAAGTTTCTGTCCCGCGCGGCGCAATGCCTCACGCGCTTTTTCTCCCGACAAACCGTCAACCTCAAATAAAATTCTCCCGGGGCGAACCGGAAATACATAGTGATCAACCGCGCCCTTGCCCGAGCCCATAGTAACCTCCGCCGGCTTTTTCGTTACCGGTTTGTCCGGAAAAACTCTAATCCACACCTTCCCCTCTCGCTTGGAGAAGTTTGTAATTGTTCTTCGCGCCGCCTCAATTTGCCGCGAGTTTATCCATACGCTTTCAAGGGCTTGAATGCCGAATGTTCCAAATGCGAGCGTTGTTCCGCGCGTTTCAACGGTGCGTTTCAGCGAACGCCCCCTTTGCCATTTTCTATGTTTTACTTTTTTTGGGACAAGCATGACAATTGTTATTATATTGACTCAACATCATCCGAAGATATCTCTCCTTTATTGAGCCACACCTTTACGCCGATTGTGCCGTATGTTGTAAACGCGGTCGTTTCACCATAATCAATATTTGCGCGCAATGTTTGAAGGGGTACGGCGCCTTTTGCCACCCACTCCGAGCGTGCAATCTCCGCTCCGTTAAGCCGGCCGGAGACGCGAATTCGCATTCCTTTTACATCGCGATTTTGCATTGTCTGCTCAAGCGTCTTCTTTATGATCCTTCGAAACGGCATGCGCCGTTCAATGTCCCATGCAATTTGCTGAGCGATTAGCGAGGCGGACACTGCCGAGCGCCTCAACTCTTCAATAGTGATTGAAATTGACGGAGCTTCTCCCTTTAATTTTTGAAGGCCAATGCGGATTGCGCGGTCCAATTCTTCAATTCCCTTTCCGCCACGGCCAATTATAAGGCCGGGACGTGCCGCCTTAATTATTATCCGGCAATTATTGGCGGTGCGTTCAATGTCTGTCTCCGCTATGCCCGCCGTACCAATTCTGGTTTTTATAATATTCCTGATGCGTTCATCTTGCTCAAGAAAATTTTTATATGAGCCGGAAACAAACCAGCGGGACCTCCACCGTTTTGTAATACCGAGCCGGAATAATGTTGGTTTTATCTTTTGTGCCATATGCTTAAATTGACTTTCTTCTGAACACTTTTTTCAGTATGCCCAATGTCTCCTTTGGCGCCGCCGACCCTGACGGCTTCTCCGTTGCTTTTGGCTGTTTTTTCCGCACCGCCTGCGAAGTCATCAGCTTCTTTTTCGGACGAATTATCGTGAATTCATCATTCTTAATTTCTCCGTCAGCAAGAACAATTGTTATATGGCTCATTTTTTTCTGAATGGGCGTTGCAACGCCGCGGGCGCGCGGGAGGTGCCGTTTTAGCATTGGTCCCTTATCAACGCGAATTGATTTTATGTATGCGTTATCCATGCGTATATCACGCTGTTTTGCGTTTGCAATTGCGGAGCGCAACAGCTTTATCAGTGGCGCGGCGGCACGGCGTCGGTGAAGAAGTAGATGCGCTTCAGCTCTGTTTACCGGCATACCTTTAATAAGATTGGCAACGGCGCGCATTTTTCGTGGTGCGATATGAAGATAGTTGAGTTTTGCTGTTTGTTCTGTCATGGTATGTGCTTCTTCTATTTTATTTCTTCTTCTGCTCAAGCCCGCGCTGTATCTTGCCGCCATGCTTCACAAACTTTCGCGTCGGCGAAAATTCACCAAGCCGATGGCCGACCATATCTTCGGTAACGGTAACGGATATAAAATCCTTCCCGTTGTGAACGCCGAATATATACCCAACCATTTCGGGAGAAATTTCGGAACTTCGTGCCCATGTCTTAATAACAGCCAAACCGTCAGCTGGCTGACGAGCTATTTTTTTAAGAAGTTTCTGGTCAATGTATGGACCTTTTTTTATTGAACGGGACATAGTTATCTCTTTTTCTGCTTTCTTCGTTTGATAATAAGTGAATTTGACTGCTTATTTTTCTTGCGGGTCTTCCTTCCTCCGGTTATCTTTCCCCACTTTGTTTTTGGACGCCGAGTTCCACGTTGAGTTTTCCCTTCGCCGCCGCCATAGGGATGGTCAACCGGATTCATCGCGGAGCCGCGCACCGTTGGGCGAATTCCAAGCCACCGCGAACGGCCCGCCTTCCCAATGACGGTGAGATTGTGCTTTGGGTTTGAGACCTGGCCCAATGAAGCGAATCCGCTCCACTGGATTTTCCGCACCTCTCCAGAAGAAAGTTTTATGTTTGTATATCCGTCTTCGTGGGCGAGAATTTCAGCACATGAACCCGCTGACCGCGCAAGTTGCCCTCCTTTCCCGGGCGTAAGCTCAATATTGTGCACCTGGTAACCGACGGGGATGTTTTTAACACGCATTCTGTTCCCTGTCCTTATCTCCGCTTTGTCTGCGGTAACAATAATATCACCGGCGGATACGCCGCTTGGGGCGATTATATAGGAACGCACTCCGTTTGTATAGACGATGCGCGCAATAAATGCGGTTCGGTATGGGTCGTATTCCAGCGCCTCTATTCGTGCCGGCGTATCGGTGTGTTTTTGAGAAAAATCAACAAGACGGTATCTGCGCTTATGTCCGCCTCCCTGATGTCGTGTTGTTATGCGGCCTGCGTTGTTTCTTCCTCCCCGAGATGGTATGGCGATAAGAAGCTTCTTGAGTGGCTTCTCTTTGCTCAAGATCGTGCGTTTGACCGTTGTCATGCCGCGTCGCGATGGAGTTGTTGGGGCGTATTTCTTCATGGAGGTGCCCTATGATGCAATATCAATTGTCTGTCCTTTTGCAAGCGTTACAATCGCGCTCCGGCGACGGGCTTGACGACCAAGCATTCTACCGCGCCCCTTCATCTTCCCCTTCTTATTAATAATATGCACGTCTACCGCATCAACGCCGTATCGTTGCCTTACTTCTTTTTTGACCTCCGGCGCAGTTGCTCGTTGAGCAATAACAAATACATACTTCCCCTGCTCACTGAGAAATGCCGCCTTCTCGCTTATTTTTGGTTTTACAATAGAAGAAGCCATGCTATTTTTCGGAATCATCATTCTCCCGCTGTGTGCCGGAATAGTGGGACGCTATCGTATCAAGCGCGCCGCGGTCAACAAGCATCCGGCGATGAGCTAAAATATCCAACGCATTCAAGTTGCGCGGCGAAATACTTTTAACATGCTGAATATTTCTTGAGGCGCGGAATATGTTCGCACGCGCCTCTTTTGGCACGAGGAGCGCGCTTTGCCGCTCATCGCCAAAAAACACCTTCAGCGTCTCTGCTAATTTTTTTGTTTTCGGTTCGGAAAGCTCAAGGATATCAACGACGGTAAATTCCCTATCCCGCACCTTTTGTGAAAGAATTGTATAGAGAGCCCTTCGGAACATTTTTTTATTAATCTTTTGCCCAAATTTCCGATCCTTGGACGGACCATGGGTAACGCCACCGCCGCTCCATATTGGAGACCTGATTGAACCATGGCGCGCCCGCCCCGTCCCTTTTTGCCGCCACGGTTTCTTTCCGCCGCCGCGAACATCACCCCGTCCTTTCGTGTGGGCAATAGGATCTCGCGCATTTGCCGCCTGCGCGACAACTACCTGATGCACCAATGGTTCATTCCATTCAATGTTAAATATCTCATCGGGAAGCTCTGCCGTTCCGACCTTCTCATTTTGCATAGTTACAACGTCAATATTCATATTTTTGATATTTTTATTATGCTTCCCCTGCGTCCCGGTATTGCTCCTTTGAGAAGTATTATGTTCTCCCTTGGACGAATTTCCGCAATCTTTACCCTGTCAATTGTCGTAAACGCATTTCCCATGCGTCCCGCCATGCGCTTTCCTTTAAATACGCGTGCCGCTGCCGTGCTCCCGATTGAGCCCGGTGCACGATGGCGATCTTTCTGCCCGTGTGTTTTCGGGCCACCGGCAAAGCCATGCCGTTTAACAACGCCCTGGAACCCCTTTCCTTTTGAGTAGCCGCTTATTCTGACTCGTTCACCCTCTTCAAACACTCCGACATCAATCGTTTTGCCGAGCGCAAAAGATGCCTGTTCTTTTTCTGTAACGCGAAACTCTCTCTTTATTTTTCCCTGTTGCACCTGAATAGCATCATACCCATTCTTTTCGCTTGTACGGATATCAGAAACACTATTCGTTTCGGCATGAATAACCGTAACAGGAACTACGGTTTCGTCCTTCCATATTTGGGACATCTCCACTTTTTTTCCGAGAATGAATTTTTCCATACTGTGATTTTGCCATAGCAATACTATAAAGTTGCCAAGTTTTGATTTGGCAATTTTATAGTATTCTCCCTATTTCGTCAATTATGTGGCGCGTATTTCAATACTAATCCCTGCAGGAAGGTTTAGGTTTGAGAGCGACTCAATAATTTTTTGGCTTGGACTCAAAATATCAATGATTCGCTTATGAATCCGCAGCTCAAACTGATCGCGAGAATCTTTATGAACAAATGTTGAGCGATTTACCGTATATCGCTTTGTTTCTGTCGGAAGCGGTATCGGCCCAACAACATCTGCGTTATTTCGTTCGGCGGTGTCAATGATTTGGCGGCAGGAGTTGTCAATCAGCTTATGGTCGTATCCTTTGACCTTCAGGCGAATCTTGCTTTGCGTTTCTTCTTGCGCCATATAATTCTATTTATTTTATAATCTTTACAACAACGCCAGCGCCTACCGTCTTACCTCCTTCTCTTATTGCAAAACGCTGTTTTTCTTCAAGTGCAACTTGAGAAATGAGCTTTACGGTAACGCTAACGGTATCGCCCGGCATAACCATCTCTGTTCCTTCCGGAAGCGTTACATCTCCGGTCACGTCTGTCGTTCGGATATAAAACTGCGGCTTATATCCTTTAAAGAATGGTGTGTGGCGACCTCCTTCTTCCTTACTCAATACATATACCTCTGCCTCAAATTCGGTGTGTGGTGTTACGCTTCCTGGTTTTGCGAGAACTTGTCCGCGCTCAATGTCTTCTTTTTTGAGTCCGCGCAAGAGAACTCCGACATTATCTCCGGCCTGTCCTTCGTCAAGAAGCTTGTTGAACATTTCAATTCCGGTTACAACAGTTTTCTGAGTGTCACGAAGGCCGATAACTTCAATTTCCTCGTTTACCTTAATAATTCCACGCTCAATTCTTCCGGTTGAAACAGTACCACGTCCCTCAATTGAAAAAACATCTTCAACGGGCATAAGAAATGACTTATTAAGATCGCGAACTGGCGTAGGTATGTGCTCATCAAGTGCGTCAACGAGCTCATAAATCGGCTTAAGCGCCTCATCATCAACGCCTTTCGTCTCAAGCGCCTTCAGTGCTGAGCCACGGATAATCGGTGTTTCGTCGCCGGGATACTCATATTTTGTAAGTAATTCGCGGATTTCTGACTCTACAAGGTCTACCAGCTCAGGGTCATCAACCATATCAACCTTATTCATAAAGACGATGATTGATGGGACGCCAACTTGGCGGGCAAGAAGAATATGCTCGCGTGTCTGCGGCATCGGACCATCTGCGGCCGATACAACGAGAATTGCACCATCCATTTGTGCCGCACCCGTAATCATATTCTTGATGTAGTCGGCGTGACCTGGCGCATCTATATGTGCGTAATGGCGTTTTTCAGTTTCATACTCTGAGTGATGAAGTGCAATGGTAATCCCACGCGCCTTCTCTTCAGGAGCATTGTCAATCTGGCTGACATTCTCTTCTTTTTTTGTCAGTCCTTTCAGAAAGAGTGCGTGCGTAATCGCCGCTGTCAATGTTGTTTTTCCATGGTCAACATGACCAATTGTACCGACATTTACATGAGGCTTTCCGCGCTCAAATTTTTCTTTCTCTGCCATTATTTTTTATATTGATTAATTTTATATACGTTCACTCTCTATTCGTTACAATACTATAAAAATTACGCCGTGCTGTCAACAAAGAACTTCGTTACTTCTTCCCCTCAGCAATCTCTTGCTCAATATGCTTTGGGACCGGCGCGTAATGAGCGAGCTCCATGGTGAAGCTCCCGCGGCCTTGGGTCATTGAACGCATCTTTGTAGCATAGCCGAACATTTCAGAAAGAGGGATAAGAGCATTAATCACCTTTATTTGATCCTTGTCTTCCATGGAGTCTACTTTGCCGCGCTTTGCATTTACGTCGCCCGTAATGTCGCCGAAGAACTCCTGTGGAACAATAATCTGTGCACTCATAACCGGCTCAAGCACTATCGGTCCTGCGCGGCGGGCCACCTCCTGTAATGCCATTGAGGCGGCAACTTTAAATGCGACCTCCGATGAATCCACTTCATGGAATGAGCCGTCAAACAGAGTAATCTCAAGGTCAGTGAGCTGATACCCAGCAGTCACACCTTTTGTAAGCGCCTCGCGTACTCCTTTTTCAACGGCGGGGATAAACTCATTTGGTATTGACCCTCCTTTAATTTTATTAATGAATACAAATCCTTCACTACGCCCCAGTGGGCGGGCAGAAAGTTTCACATGGCCATACTGACCGCGCCCTCCAGATTGACGTATATACTTCCCTTCCGCCTCCGCCTCTTTTGTAATTGTTTCGCGGTACGCGACACGCGGTTGTCCGACATTTGCCTCAACGCTAAATTCGCGCTTAAGTCGATCAACGAGGACCTCAAGATGTAACTCGCCCATTCCCGCGATAATAGTCTCTCCCGTTTCTATATCTCCGCTCACGCGGAATGTCGGGTCTTCTTCGGCAAGGCGATGGAGGGCGACACCCATTTTCTCCTGATCCGCCTTTGTTTTTGGCTCAACACGCACTGCGATGACCGGGTCCGGAAATTGAATTTTTTCCAGAATTATCGGATGGGCGGGGTCGCAAAGCGTATCTCCCGTTGTTGTCTGCTTCAGTCCGATAAGAGCGCCAATTTCTCCGGCAAACATTTCTTCAACTTCTTCGCGCTCATTCGCGTGCATTCGTAGAATCCGACTAATGCGCTCCTGCTCTCCCTTGCTTGCATTCAGCACATATGTGCCTTTTTTCAGTGTTCCGGAATACACACGGAAGTATGTCAAACTCCCGACAAACGGGTCCGTTGCAACCTTGAATGCGAGAGCCGCGAACGGCTCATCGTCGCTTGGGCGGCGTTTAATCTTATTATCTTTTGTATCAGTGCCGGTTATGGACGGCACATCTGTCGGAGACGGGAGATAGTCAATAACCGCGTCAAGCACGAGCTGGACACCCTTATTCCGTAATGCGGTTCCGCAGAATATAGGAATAAGTTTGTTTTCAATTGTTGTCGCGCGAAGCGCGCGTTTTAATTCATCAACAGGAATTTCTCTCCCTCCAAGATATAGCTCCATGAGCTTGTCGTCATGTTCAACAATCTGCTCAATAAGTGTTCTCCGCGCGCGCGCAGTCTGCTCCTTCATGTCAGAGGGAATATCTGTTACCACTACACGCTCACCGCGCTCACTCTCAAATCCATATGCCCTTTCCGTAAGAAGGTCAACGACTCCGGAAAATGACCCCTCCATTCCGATCGGGAGCTGCATTATGATGGTATTGCTGGTGAGGCGCGTACGAATTGACTCCATGCTTCTTTCAAAGCTTGCGCCCGTTCGGTCAAGTTTGTTAATAAAACAAATGCGGGGAACATTATACTTGTCCGCTTGATGCCATACTGTTTCGGACTGCGGCTCAACACCCGCAACTCCGTCAAACACGACTACTCCCCCGTCAAGGACGCGAAGCGAGCGCTCAACCTCCGCCGTGAAGTCAACATGTCCCGGGGTGTCAATAATATTAATGCGGTATTTTGAGTTTTCATCATTTGTATCCGCATATGTCGGCGTCCAGAAGCATGTCGTCGCGGCGGATGTGATTGTAATTCCTCGTTCGCGCTCCTGCTCCATCCAGTCCATAATCGCCTCTCCTTCGTGGACTTCGCCGATTTTATGCGAAATTCCCGTATAGAAAAGGACCCGCTCCGTTACCGTCGTTTTGCCCGCATCAATATGCGCAATAATGCCAATATTTCGTGTTCTCTCCAATGGATATTCGCGTTTCATATCATATCTCTCTATGGACGTCGGACGTCCATAGATTTTTTGTTAAATTCACCGCCTACCGTGCAAAATGAGCGAATGCCCTGTTCGCCTCCGCCATCCGATGAATATCCTGTTTTTTCTTGATTGCGGCGCCCTCATTGCGCGCGGCCGCGCGAAGCTCCTCCGCAAGCTTCTTCGCCATCGGCATCCCGCTTCGCGCCCGTGCGCCAGCGAGAATCCATCTGCTGGCAAGCATAAATTTCCGCTCTTGGCGTACCTCGCGCGGAACCTGGTAATTTGCGCCTCCCACGCGGCGGGAAACAACCTCTACGAGCGGCGTTGCATTAGTGAGCGCCTGCTCAAAAATCTCAAGCGGCTCGGCTTTTTCCGTTTTTTGGATATGTTCAAACGCATCGTACACAACCTTCTCCGCAATGGATTTTTTTCCGTCACTCATGACGTAATTAATAAACCGTGCTATCGCAATGCTTCCGTATTTTGCATCGCCGGCGCGATCACGTTTGTATGTTCGTTTTCTTCTCATATTAACTCTTTGTGCTACTCTTCACTTTTCGGTCTCTTTGCGCCATATTTTGAGCGCCGATTTTTTCTTCCCTCAACACCTGTTGTGTCAAGAACGCCGCGAACGATATGATAGCGAACGCCGGGGAGGTCTTTTACTCGCCCGCCGCGAAGTAGTACGACAGAGTGCTCCTGAAGAGAGTGCCCAACTCCGGGAATGTATGCCGTAACCTCCATACCGTTTGTCAGGCGTACGCGCGCGACCTTCCTCAGCGCAGAATTCGGTTTTTTCGGTGTTGTTGTAAAAACCTTCAGACATACACCGCGCTTAAACGGCGAGGGCGAGAGTACCGGCTTATTTCTCACTGTATTAAAATACCGCATCATTGCCGGCGACTTTGATTTTTTTGTCGGCATCTTTCTGTTTTTTCGTACGAGTTGATTTACTGTTGGCATAACAAAAAAATACGTCACCATAATGTGACTATATCGCAATTATAGTATCAGAACACTACTATGTGTCAATTCTTCCAGTCCCTCGGGATACTCGGCCCCTCATCACATTCGGCATCTTCGAGATCTTTGACATTTATGTAAGAAGTCCGAAGATACCGTAAATAAGAGGAATGATGAGAGGAAAGCCAAAAAAAATAAAGAGGATGAGGAGGAATAATCCATATCGCTCCATCGCCTCCCGTATATGGTGTACGGACGATGGAAGCAAGGAGAAGAGGATTTTTGAGCCGTCTAATGGCGGTATGGGAACGGCATTAAATATACCGAGGAGTACGTTGATGAATATAATAATGCCACCGAATGCGGCAAATTCCGGAGGAAGCGGGACGCCAATGATATCAAGCCCCTTCATAATGCCTGCGAAAATAACGGCGATGGCGATATTGCTCGCTGGACCTGCCGCCGCGATAATGCCCTCTGCCATTTTTGGATTTTTGAGGAATCGCGGGTCATAGGGAACCGGCCGCGCCCATCCGAACATGAACGCGCCGCTCGTTATTATATACATAACAAGCGGTACTGCGAACGAGCCGATTGGGTCAAGGTGCTTTAGCGGGTTGAGCGTAAGACGTCCCGCTCGCTTTGCCGTGTCATCTCCCATGCTGTACGCAACAAGACCATGGGAAATTTCATGTATGATAACTGAAAATATAAGTACGATTATCCAGAAAAATGGTGAGAGGAGCTCATTCATAAGGAGTTTATTTCTAAAACATCATATCATCTATGGTACAGTTTACAAAAATGAAAAATTCATTATACTCGGAGATACAATTATGAGACAGTGCGAACTTTGCGGGAAAAAATCTATTGTGAGCGGAAGGCGCAAACTTCTTCGCGGCCACTACAATCCGACGGGAAAGCGGCGGCAGTACCCGAATGTTCAGCCACTCTCCTTACCGGACGGCAAACGAGTAAGCGCTTGCACTCAATGCAGGCGGACGCAGGTGAAACAACCAAAATAATGTATTAAACCCCGCACTGATGCGGGGTTTAATTACGAGTCCGCTCCTTGCAAAAAGACTCCCGGTGTTGAACCAGGTGGGTCGTCTCAACGCGTATGTTCCGGACGAACCGGCGACATACGGTGCTTTGACATCCCTAAAATAAAGAAATCCGGAATCTTTTTGGGGTACGGGCTCACTTTTAGTATACGATATATAATCTGATGCTTCAATGTATTTTACTCAAACATCACCTCCTCGTCCCCTCGGCGATACGTATAGAATTCATTCTCGTGAAACCAAAGCTGGAGTTCGTATTTCGCCTCTTCTTCGGTTCCTGATGCGTGGATAACGTTGCGTACGTTGCGTTTCTGTTTGTTCGCGAGAGCTGGCGAATCCACGGAGTAATCGCCACGGATTGTGCCTGGAGTCGCCAGGTTTGGTAACGTATTTCCCGCAATGCGCCGTACATTATCTACTGCATGATTTCCTTCGAGGGCCATTGCGATAACCGGCCCCGACTTCAGAAAATCTATGTTCCATTTATTAATCATAAGTCCGATCTTCTTTGGATCCATTGTCCCGAGTTCCTCGTCCGGATCTTTTCCATATTTTTCATATGTTTCAAGGGTTTTCTTTCCCATTCCTATGATAAACTCTTCGCGATTTGATGGATAATGCTTGCTCACCATGCCTTCGTCAACCCAGATCATTTTCATTCCAACAATTTTTAATCCGGCCTTCTCAAACCGAGTGGTAATATCACCGACAATTCCTCGCCTTACTCCGTCTGGCTTGATGAGAACGAGTGTTCGTTCTTTTTGATTTTGTTTTGTATTCATGGTTCGGTGCTACTCACCACAGGTGGTTCGGCTATGCTACTTTGACTTCGCTCAGTACAAGTCACTACAAGACAAGCGCCGACTCAAAAATATATCAAAATCCATTCTAATGCGCAATGCGCCCGGTAGTAGAAACTCAATCAAGTTATTTACTATTAAATACCGTTATTTTTTAGTCAGGGCCAATCGAGTTTTCACTACCGGGTGCGTTCCGTATAAATACGCACACCTTTATCTGTTTCTATAATTCGCACCGTTCCATTTTTATCAGTCCGATATAACGGAATCCCTCTCCTTTGAAGGCGGTCAAGCACCTCCTCACTTGGATGTCCGTGGCTGTTTTTCCCAACTTGGATTATTGCGATATTTGGCGATACGGCGCGAATAAACTCTTCGGATGATGAAAATCGTGAGCCATGATGTGGAATTTTCAGAATATGAGATGAGATCCCTCCCTTTTCCATTAATGCGCGCTCTACATCTGCGCTGATGTCGGCAGTAAGAAGCGTACGAAGCTTTTCACCCTTAACTTCAATAACGAGAGAAGAATCATTATCGTCCCTTGCGTACACATGCGCTCTGTCCGGCGCTCTGATTGAGAGCGCTGACTCTCCGAACGTAATCTTATCTCCAGCACCGAGTGCGATCAGCGGGATACTCTGCTCGTCCACCATCTTCAGAAGCGCTTTCCATGTTACATTATCCGCCTGTCTGCCGGTGAAGAGCATACTGCCAATCTCATAGCGCCGCATAATGTCGCGAAATCCACCATAGTGGTCGCTGTCCGGATGAGATATTATTGCAAGGTCAATGCGTTTTTTTCCGAACGGCACGGCATCGTCAAGCGCATTTGTTGCGACCTCGGATGGCGGTCCCGCATCTATAAGAATGCGCGCAACCTGCCCGTTTGCCGTATGAAAGACGATCAACTGGCTGTCTCCTTGCCCGACATCAAAAAAATAAAGCTCCTGCCGAATGCTGCTTTTTTCTGAAGCCCATATATACGGAATTGCACCAATACTTATCCAAAGAACTATAAATGCTATGATGCGTCGCTTCATGAAGATTGCATACTTATATTTATTTCCTGTTTATCACTTGCTATTTACCACTCTTCTCATAGGTTATCGCACACTTCCATTTTATTTTAATGCTTTATAATACTTCATACAATCAATCCACGACATTCCAACATTCTTGAGAATGTTGGAATGTCGTGGAAGGGTACCAGCTCGCATGAACTGAAAAACGATACCCTTTCCCTTCGCTATTTTTGTTTCTTCACCTTCCGCGCTTCTTATATCTCAATCATAATCGCGAGGCGGGAGAAGAGATTAATAATTGCAATTTGATACGAGAGAAAAATGTGCGCAATCCATGCGAGCGGTATTGCGGCGCTCTGCGATACCACTCCGACAATGCCAAGCCCCGCGCCGGCAATCATACTGAAAGGAATTGTCTCAAGAATAAGAACATTTGCCGCGATCGCCGTTAGTGGGATGCTTCTGAATGTCCATATAATAATCGGCATAACAGCAAGCTGTGCCGATATCGTCATTATAAGATTCTCTTTCCAGTTTAAAAATGAGCTTTTATGATGGATGCGCAATGCTCGCTCAATAAGTGGCTTGAGATACACGATCCCGAGGAGCGCGGCAAATGACAGCTGAAATCCGACAGAGAGCAGTGCAAACGGGTTCCAGAGCAACATCGCAAGCGCCGCAAAGGCAATTGCGTTTCGCATGCTATACCTTTTTCCGGCACGGTGTGCGATAAGCGCGATGCTCCCCATAATACCGGCACGGACGACGGACTCCTCGGAGCCGGTCATAATAATGAAGGACAGCATAGCGACGAGAATTGCCGGAACCGCGAGAACCGGCGGCAGAATGACAAAAAAAATTGCGGAGAGGAGAACAACAATGACTGATATATTATATCCTGACAATGCGACGATATGTGTTGTGCCGCTTCTGCGCATCGCCTCATTAAATTGAGGAGAGAAGCCGGAGCGCTCCCCAAGAAGGATGCCGCTCAATAACGCCGCGTGTTCGGATGAGAGTGTTCGCTGAAATACGGAGAGTATTTTTTCTTTTGCTGAGAAAAGACGGGCGAAGAAGACATCTTCATTAGATATGATACTCTGTATTTTCGGATTGCTTGCGTATACGCGTCCATAGCGCGAGATTTTCAATGATCCCTGAAATGCAATACTATCGCCATACGAAACATCCGGGTATGCGTTATGGTAAATTCGCACTCTGCCGCTTTGCGGCGGGAGCAGTTCAACGTCAAACTCCTTTTGCCGCGCTCTTTCAATCGGCAGTGTGATAACGCGTCCGGAAAATTCAGTATCTACAGATGCTCTATTTGGACGATATGATTCGCGCGATGTCTGCGCATGCCATACGCCGAAAAGGAGAAGTGGCAGAATAAAAAAGGATGCGCGCGATGCGGATTTTATGCTCCAGATAAAAAACCACGCACATGCGGCGATAAGCAGGGCGGCAAGCGTTGCGGCAATGCCATCCGCAAACAATACGCCAACGGCAACTCCTGCAATAATGAAAAGCGCACCCAAGAAAGCACGGTCATGTGTGCGCATACACCATTGCTTTATGTGTTAGTTTATGGAGGCGACAACGGCAACAAAAAAGAAGAGAAAGAGCGCGACAATACACGCGGCGGCGGCGAGGAGGTACGAGATGATTTCCATGCGGGAGAGAAAAATCTGTGCCAGTATGAAATTGCAGCAGATAATGACAACGCTAAATGCAATAAGGCCAAGCAGGGATGAGAGTGTGCCGATAAGGTCTATCCCACGATATCCGCTGAAATGGAGAATGAAAACCCCTCCTTCTGTTTGAATAGACGGCACAATATCAACGTAGATGATGGCGAGACATATAAGTATAAGCGCGTATGCGGCGCCAAATAAGATGCGGATATATTTATGCTGAATAATATTCATTGTTTAAGTATGCGTGCCGCGATGTCCGGGTCAATTTTATTGATCTGCATTCCGGTACTCACTTCAAATCCTCCCTCTTTTCCTTTTCCCATCTTTGGAACAATCTCAATATGCCAATGATAATAGGCGTTCTTTGCGCTGTATTTCGGCGGGGCGGCATGAATGAGGAAATTATAGTCAGGGTCATTGAGCGCTGTGAATATGGAGCGGAGCGCCTGCTGAAGCGCCCGAATAATATGCAACATCTCTTTCTGGGGCAATTGCGTAAAGTGCGCATTATGGCGCTTCGGAAATACATGAAGCTCAAACGGCTCCTTTGAAAAGAACGGGGCATATACAATTGCTCCGTCATTCTCAAATACAATGCGCGTCTTTTGCCTTCGCTCAAATGCGATTTCTTTGCAATACACACATTGCTTTGTTTTTTTAAAAAATGCTTCTGCCCCAGCGAGTGAACGAATTACATCTGCAGGAAGAACTGGGAGTGAAAGAATTTGGTAATGCGGATGATACAGAGTTGCCCCAGCCATACCTCCCCAATTCTGGAATATTGAAACATATTCAACGCGCGGATTGCGGACTACCTGATTATACCTGTCTATAAATCCGGAAAACACCATCTCCGCCTCCTCTTCTGGGAGAAACGCAAATGGAATGGCATGGTCTCGTGTAACGAGCACGTCATGGTGCCCAAATCCCGCAATAACAGTGTATGGCCCCTTTTGCGTGCCTCTTGCGTGCGGGACCTTGTCCTGAAGAACGGGAAACTTATTGGCAAATACCATTGCTCTCCACGCGTTGCTATTGGCGGAGTTCGGATAGACGAGGTACGGCTTCTCGTTTCCTGATTTTTGCGGATGCTCAAATGGGCATGTTTTTATATCTGACGGAGTCCGTCTTTTTTTTGTATTATCTACAAGGTCTGACGGCTTTGCGGAGAATTCAGGGGCGAGGATAAGCCATTCACCTGAAACAGGATCTCTCCGCAATTCACTTTTACTCTGTTTCTGTGACATCGTTTAATATTCTGTTTTCATAATACCAAAGGAACGTATCACGGGCTACTGGAATAGTGTTTACGCTTCCCTCTCGCGCATCTTCAATAATAACAAGGAGCGCGATGGGCGTTCCCTCGGCAGTGTCGGACTGCGATGGTAGTGCGGTATACCCGACAAAAAACGCATTCGTTTTTGTATTGTTTAAAATCTGCGCGCTCCCCGTTTTTGCAGCAATTGGAATGGGAAGATTGGCGAGTGAGTGCGCCGTTCCGTATGGACGAGAGACTGCGTCGCGCATTCCCATCTCAACTTCTTCCATCTCATTGGCAAGTGCCGACAAATTCGCAAGCACCTCCGGCTCTGTGTCCCGTAGCATATGCGGACGATATATGATTCCCTTGTTCGCAATTGCAATTATATAATCTAAAAGCTGAATCGGTGAAATAAGGAGGTCGCCCTGCCCGATGCTGACATTGTATGTATCTCCAACACGCCACTCCTGTTTTGCTGGATCAGGAAGTAGGCCGTTCGCCTCTCCCGGAAAATCAATTTCTGTTTTTTTACCAAGGAGGAACATACTCCAATACTCTCGTAACTTCTCAATCCCAAGTCCGCGAAACGCACGATCGCTCTCTTTGACGGGGTATCCTCCGCCAGCATAATAAAAATACACATTGCTTGAGCGCGCAATTGCTGAACGAAGATCAACCCACCCATGTGCCCTCCAATCAAGGAATCTGCTTGGGCTGTCCGGATTGTATGGGTTTGGTAATTCAAGATAGCCTGGTGAAAAGAATTTTTTATCAGGCGTCAGAATGTTTTCGCTCAACGCAGCAACGCCAACGAGCGGCTTTATTGTTGAACCTGGGCTATATAATCCGGAAATCGCACGATTAAAAAGATTCTCTCTTTGTGATTTTAGTAGCAGTATCCGTTCTTCGTTTCGCTTTTCGTCAATAAAAATATTATTATCAAATCCTGGGATGCTGACCAGCGCGCGCACTCCTCCGTGGAAGTCCATCGCAATCGCTACTCCGCCGCGTGCTCCAAGAGCCGCAACTTGCTTGCTCATCTGCTCGTATAAAAACCTTTGGAGGCCAGCATCAATTGTTGTTATAAGCGCGTTCCCCGCATAAGACGGGGTGCTTTTTTTCTCCTCCACAATGGCACCCCGCGAATTATAATATGTAATTGCGCTCCCCTTTTCACCGCGCAACTGCTCATCATAAAACAGCTCGAGCCCATCTTTTCCAACGATATCATTGTGGGAAAGCTCTGCATTTTGAACTAATTCTTCTTTAGAAACCGGACCTACATATCCTAATATATGAGAAAATGCCGCACCGGCAGTATAGAGGCGCTGGTATGAGTCTTCAATAACGATTGCGCGGGAATTGATACTTCGCAACTGCGCCACTTCAGTGAGTGAAAGAGCGCGCGAAATGGTTACGATATCGCTTCGCTCTATATCAGCGTTCCGTATAATCTCATCAAGTGATATTGCGCGATTGAGAATTTCCGATATGCGGGAAAGAATATCCGGGTCCTTCCGGAATTCAGACAATCTGACCTGAAGAGAAAATCCCGGGACATCCTGAACGAGGGGCGTCTCAAATCTGTCAAAAATAATACCCCGCGGAGCGGATCGCTCAACCTCTCTATTGCTGTTCGCATGTGCCCTGTATGAATAGAAGTTACCCCGATAGGTGGTAAGAAAAACAATACGAACGGAAAGAACAAGCAGGAAGAGCACAATAATGATCTTCATAATATAGAAAGCGGCTCCCGCAAGCGGCATCTCAATTGTTTCAAAATCCCTTACCTGCTTATCAGTAATAACATCCTCAAAATAGAGGTTATCGCGCTGATTTTTTTGCTTGAACCTCTTCATGACGATGCGGATATTTTACCGCGAGAGAGCATTATTGGCGTACCATATACGATGACGCCAGCAATAACATTATATACAATTTCAATCGCTACTATCATCGGTGCGCGCAAAAAAAGCATTGGATTTTGCGCCCCATACATAATGAGCGTTCCCGCGCAAATTCCAATTATAAGCGCGACAGACGGCTTCCATGGTATATATGGGCGCGCTAAAAACGAGAAAAAAATTATCCCGCCCAACAGAAGAATATCGTTCCCGACTATTGGCTGCCATTGTATGGAGGCGGCGAGAAGAGCAAAAATAAAAAGCAGTGAAGACGGCTTCTTGATGAGGAACACGGCAGCCATTCCTACGGCGAGTACGGTATTTATCCGAATGCCGGCGATATGATTCCATCCAAGCGCGTTTATGAAGACGACGGCAATGACAAACACGGAAAAGAAGAAAATGTTCTCAATATTCCGCCTCATCTGAGAAGGATATCTACGCGAAGAATTCTGTTAATATTATACGGAAATACGATATTTGCCTCAAAAAACGGCTCCGAAAATGACTCGTCAATATCTCCGACCGTTCCCACCGGCATCCCATACGGAATGCCGGTAAAAGATGTGATAATTAGAGCGTCGGACACAATGGGCGCTCCCCTTGGGATGAGCGTAAGTCGGGGACGCGCTCCTCCGCGAAAAAGCGCGTCTGTATATTCTTCTCCGATTCGTACCGGGAACTCCCATATCGGGTCAAATACGGTGCGCGCCACACTGAATGTATCGTCAGTGCTGATAATCTGGCCGATAAAGACTCCGTTCTGCATTATTAAATCGTCTATGGAAATTCCGCTACTCTCGCCCGCGGCAATTGTGATCTGATTTTTTGTATTGTACGGGTAGGTAGAAAACGCATGTGCCCGCAGGATTCCTGTTTCGCTAAACCTTCCCTCGCTCTCGCGTAGCATGCATTCTGTTCGCAGTGCTATATTTTCATCTTTAAGCATTGCTATCTCTCTTTCCTGCGTATCACTAAACGCATATTGCAATGCGCGCTTTGCCGAAATAATGATGTCTCCCCGCAAAAGAAGAAGAGTGAAGATAATTCCGGCGGCGAAGATGAGAAGGAGACGCCTCATAATATGATCTCTCTTTTCTGAAATGGATTATCAAAAATGTGTCGGTGGCCGGCCATATCTTCAATGGCAATGCCAATACCTCTTGCAACTGCCGTCAGTGGATCTTCTGCCACCTTAACGGGAACTTCAATCTCCCGCTGAATAAGAATATCTATGCCACGGAGAAGACTGCCACCACCGCTTAGAGAGATTCCCTCTTTAAGAACATCTCCAACCAATTCTGGCGGTGAAACTTCAATAACATCCTTCACCGCCTCAATAATTGACCGAAGCGAGCGCGCAAGCGCGAGACGAATATGGTGATTTCGGATTATTACTTCTCGCGGAAGGCCGGAGGCGAGGTCGCGGCCGCGGATTCTCATTTCAAGCTTTTCATCAACCGGGATTGCCGAACCGCAGGCAATCTTCAGCTTTTCGGCCGTCGGCTCTCCGATAATAAGCCTAAACTCTTCATGAATAAATTTGATAATCTCCTCATTAAACTTATCTCCCGCGATCTTTAAACTTTTTGCCATAACCACACCTCCCATTGATATGATTGCAATTTCTATTGTACCGCCTCCGATATCAATCACCATGCTTGCGACAGGGCTTTCTATGGGAAGCCCCGAGCCGAGCGCCGCCGCAACCGGCTCTTCTATGAGGTAGGCGCGATTTACTCCCGCGCCGACGACGGCATCTTCTACCGACTTCCTCTCCACCTCCGTAAGGTTGCTCGGGATTCCGATTACCGCCCTTCTGTAATTCAAGAAGTTCCCACGCCTGCCGATTTTCTGCAAAAAATACCTCAGCATTTCCTGTGTTATCTCAAAATCGGATATAACGCCATTTACGAGCGGACGAATAACAGAGATATGCGATGGCGTACGGCCTATCATTTCTTTTGCCTCTCCGCCAACGGCGAGAATCTGCCCTGTTTTTGTATTAACGGCAATTACCGACGGCTCGCTTATCGCAATCCCACGCCCCCGAAGGTAGACAAGAGAATTTGCCGTTCCAAGGTCAATGCCAATATCTTTTGAGAAATAAGAGAACATATATGTTGCGCTATTTTAACTCTATTTCGCTCCGTTTTTAAAATCCTGCAATATGTTAATACACTCATCAACAGATACAAGTCGCGCATCGTCCCCATCGCGCTCCTTAAGCTCAATCTTAGCGTCCGTTTTTTTACTCACAACAAGACGATACGGAAGACCAATAAGATCGGCGTCCGCAAACTTTTCCCCGGGTGAACTGTCGCGCTCATCATAGAGTGTGTCAATGCCTTGGCTGACAAGTTTCTGGTATATATCTTCCCCATCAGCATCAATTGCAAGAAGGTGTGCGGTAAAGGGGGCAATGCTTCGCGGCCATATGATACCATTGTTATCATGAAAAATTTCAACAGCCGCCCCCATAAGCCGCCCGAGTCCGATGCCATAGCACCCCATAACAACGGGATGGGTATTACCATCGGCATCAGCATACCGAAGAGCAAATGCATCTGAGAATTTTGTTTTCAGTGAAAAAATATTTCCCACCTCTATCGCTCGCTTTTTCTGAAAATTATTTTTTTCACACATGGGACATACCTCCTGAGTACTGATAATTTCCTCATTTATTGCAACCTTGCAGGATAGGCAAAGATAAATTGTGTCCTCGCCGGCCGGTGTTACCGCCTGAAATTCATGTGAAAATTGAGAAAATGTGCCACCGGAGGCAAATGTTAAATATGTATGCTCGCCGATGCCAATGGCATTGAAAATGCGTACATATGCTTCTTTTGCACGCTCGTAGTATGCATTCATATCCGCCTCATCTGCATGGAATGAATATAAGTCTTTCATTAGAAATTCCCGTCCGCGCAGTATTCCTGATTTCGCCCGCAACTCCATGCGAAACTTATTTTGAAATTGATATCCTGCAAACGGCAGATCTCGATAGGATGATACAAACTGCCGGACAAGCGGAACGATAACTTCTTCATGGGTGGGTCCGAGTGCAAATTCCCGCCCGCTGGAGTCGGTAACTTTATAAAGATCGCCCATCGTACTCCATCGTCCGGTCTGCTCCCAGTTTTCTTTTGGATGGAGTGATGGCATTAAAATCTCCTGCCCACCAATGGCGTTCATTTCTTTTCGGATAATCTCTTCAATGTTTTTGAGTACGCGCAACCCAAGAGGCAAATAGGTGTATACACCTGCCTGAAGCTTATCAATAAAACCAGCTCGGGAAAGCAGAATCGCATTAGCCGCAACCTCGTCTTTTGGCGCTTCGCGCTTTGTTTTTGTGAATAAATCCGACTGCAACATATTTAAAACTACAATAAACCAATAACATCTCGCACGGTAATAACGACCATAAGCAAAAGGAGGGCGGCAAATCCGAGTCCATTCGCTGCCCGCTCAACCTGAAGAGAAAGCGGAGACCCTTTTATTTTTTCAAGAAGAATAAAGAACAATCGTCCACCATCAAGTGCCGGAAACGGTAAGGCATTAATGACCGCGAGATTAAGCGAGATGATTCCGATAAGCTGGAGGAGGTATCCTCCACCAAGTTGTCCTGCCTGACTTGCGATCGCAAATATTCCAACCGGACCAACAACATCTACTCCTGTGCCGCGTCCGCTGACGAGATGCGCGATAGCAGTTGTAATGCCAACAACAATTGCCACCACCCCCCGGAGCGCCTCTTTCAATCCCTCCCATATGCTATGCATAATTCCAAGCCGCTGCATTCCCGTTTCAACCAATGAGATACCGAGTACCCCGCCCCCTCCGACACTCTTGTCTGGCGTTGCAATAATTTCTTCCTGCGTACCGTTTCGCTGGACAACAATCCGCATCTCCTCTCCAACGCCCTGTGCTATGGCGGCTATAAACGCATCCACGTTCTGGTATTCTACAAGAACGTCTCCGCGCATCAGTCCCGCCTCTGCCGCCGGTGACTCGGAAGTAACGCCAGCGATAATAACCGCCGGTTGAGTTCCAACCATGAAAACTGCCGAGAAGATAATCCATCCCGCAAAAATATTCATTGTGATTCCCGCGACAATAATACATCCGCGCTTCCATGGTTTTTGGAAGAAAAATGCGCGCTCCTTCTCCAAGACCTTACCTCCTTCTTCCCGATCTTCTCCATGGAGTCGGACAAATCCGCCAAACGGGATGATATTTATACTATAGAGGGTCTCTCCTTTTTTCCACGACGCAATACGCGGTGGAAATCCAAACCCAAATTCATCAACGCGGACATTAAACAGCTTTGCGACGGCAAAGTGCCCAAGCTCATGGACAAGAATAAGGGCGGCAACACCTACAACAATAGCAAAAATAATGCTAATCATATCAGGAATAGTAGCAAAGGAACCTGCGCCGAGCAACTACCGCCGTAGGATAGAGGCTCCGTATATTAGTTCATAATATCATTTTCTTTCTGCGCGGAGATGCGCTCTATCTCTTCATTCGTGTGGGTGATAGATTTTTGAACCCGCTCACGGAGTCGAAATTTTGAATCCTCCGCAATGTCACCTCGCTCCTCGGCCTTGTCTATTTTTTTGTTTACCTCATCCCGTGCCGCACGGAGCCGGATACGGTATTGTTCCATTGTTTTTTTAAGAATTTTTACTAACTCCTCGCGCCGTTCATTGGTAAGTGCGGGGAGTGTCAGGCGAATAGTGTTTTTTTCAATATTTGGTGTAACACCAAGACCTGCATCTTCAATTGCTTTTGCGATTTTTTTTGTCGCCTCTCCATCCCACACGGAGATAGTAACATCGCGAGGAGGAAGAATACTTACCAATGCAAGCTGCTTTATTGGAACGAGTTTTTCATAATACTCTACCGCAATATCTTCAAACATTTTTGCTGACGGACGATCTCCGCGCAGAGAAATAAGCTCCTGCCGGAGCCGCTCCATAATTGCCTTAATTTTTTCCTCAAATACCTTAATCTCCGTTTCCATAAAAAGAATGTGGTATATTTTTAGACATTATCGCGGTAAATTTCTCTAATTCGCCATCTCTTAAAACTTCTATTGCGCGAATGCCTACTCCCATAAGAATTGCTATAAATAATACTGTGGATGCTTTTTTCATTTCAAATATAGTTCTAAATATAGTGAATAATGGATATTATTGTGCTGTGATACGAGGGATTTCTCCCGATAACGCCTCCAGCTGTAATCGTTTATTTATGCCTGTTTGATGTATGCGTTCTTGTATTTTTAGCGCAAATGCAAGAGATTTTGAACAATTTTTCTTGCGCCCCCTCAATTCCCATATAATCATGCTGATAAATTCACTCACCCACTCGCGCTCATCTTCTATAATTGTTTTAATTATTTGAGATCGCGCGCGTTTTTCTTCGCAGAGGAACGCTCGTGCTAATGCAACGTCCTCACCTCTTTCACCCCATACTTCCGCTTCATCAAATATGCTGGATACATATATTTTCTGAAATCGTGAACGAATAGTTGAAAGCAATGTGTCTGAATCTTTTACTGCAAGAAGAATCAATGCGTATTCCGGCGGCTCTTCAGAAATCTTCAAAAGCGCATGCTGTGCCTGTGCGGTCATGCACTCCGCGCGTTCAACGATAGCAATCCTCCATAAACAGAATATCGGGCGACGGGAAAGGAATTGTCGTATATTCCTTACGTCATCTATCCCGATTGAATTTTTATCAGTAGGTGAGATTAGAAGTGTTTCTTTCAGTTCGTTGTATGCCGGTGCGAATACTCCTCGCTCCAGTAGTCCCGCAAGTGAATGAATGAGGGTGGACTTCTTCGCAGATTCCGCTCCAAAAAAAATGTAGCTGTGGTGGAGGCGATTATTTTTTATCAAGCGCCTGAATTTTTGTTCCATCAAAAATATAACTCAATCATCGTTTATTTGATAGTGTTCGCTTATACACATCAATATGATCCAGAACTAAACCTGTTCCACGTGCAACGCAAAATAGCGGCTCCTCTGCTGAATATGTAGGAACGCGTAAAACGCGCTGGAAAAATTCATCAAGATTCCGAAGTTTCGCTCCGCCGCCAGAGAGAATAATTCCTCTTCCCATAATATCTGCAACCAATTCTGGGGGCGTTTTGTTGAAGACGCTTTGTGCCGCAAAGGCGATATCAATAAGAAGCGGATGAAGCGCCTCCGCGATTTCATTTGAAGTCAGCGTAAGATCGCGTGGCATTCCTGACACGATGTCCCGCCCTCGTACCTGATAGTCTATCTTTTCTTTTAATGGAAGCGCTGAGCCAACGGTGATTTTTGCTGTTTCTGCCGTCTGCACTCCAACAAGGAGTGAGTGCTTTCTCTTAATATAATCAATAATCGCTTGGTCAAATTTGTCTCCAGCAACGCGCAAGCTTGCCCATGATACTATGCTCCCAAGAGATACGACCGCTATTTCAGCCGTTCCTCCGCCAATATTGATAATCATATTCCCGGTATGTTCGTTTATTGGGATTCCGGCTCCAAGCGCGGCAAGAATCGGCTCCTTCACAACATATGTATTTCGCGCACCTGCCTCACGTGCGGCGTTGATAACCGCACGACGCTCTGTTTGTGTAATTCCTGCCGGAACAGAAATAATAACATCCGGACGGAACACATTAATCATCCCAACCGTCTTGGAAATAAAATAATGGAGCATCGCCTTTGTGACATAGTAGTCGGCGATTACGCCGTCTTTGAGCGGACGGTACGCCTTGATGTCCTCAGGCATTCTTCCGAGCATATCTTTCGCCTCCGTGCCGACCGCAAGAACTGTATTTTCCGGCACGCTCAATGCGACAATTGTCGGCTCATTAATAACGAAGCCCTTTTCCGGAGTAAATACAATTGTATTTGCTGTTCCTAAGTCAATGCCGATTTTTCGTGTAAACATATCTCTTGATTATTCCCTTATCGCCAAAGCTACTTCAATTATTATAAGTAGAGGGTCAACCCAATCTTACGGTACGACAGTTGAAAATGCAAAATCTGCGTAGTAATGTATAAATACCCTTGCACACTGTATGACTATCAAAACACGCCAACGGCTCTTCTATTTTCTTGCACTTATTTTCATTGTTCTCGGCGGCAGTGCAATTTTATATTCGCAGGGAATACGATTTGACTTCCATAATTTTACATTCCGGAAAACGGGCGGTATCTATATTTCTGTGACGCCCGCCGACGTGCGCATACTTCTTAATGAACGTCCCATTGACACCAATGGCGGGATTTTTAACAAGAGTGTTTTTGTAAGCAATCTTCTACCAGGACAATATGCTGTCCGCATTCAAAAAAATGAATACTATCCATATAGAAAACAAGTTGTTGTTGAGTCGGGGCGTGTGACAGAGGTGACTAATGTTATCCTCGCTCCGCAAACCGAGATTGTCAGTGCCCAACCTGTAGAGCGGACAATAGAAGATGCAATCATTTTTCACAGCAATACGAATACATATTTTTTCCGCGACATTGCAAGCGGTGCGCTTCTTAATGTAAATCTCCTCTTCAATAATTTAAAAGAACGCGAACTTGGTCTTCCCGGGATCGTTCCTCTCACAATGACCGCACCTCATCCGTTTGATGCGCGAAAACTTATTGTTTCAAGTGAGCAGGCGCTTTATATCATAGATATTCAACGGCTTGCCATTAACTTGATTCATGAAAAAAAACCAACCAATCTTGCCGCACAAGGAGTAGAAATTATATGGGCAGAATATGATAAGAAGAACAATGTTGGAGCGATATATTCTTATAACCTTCTTTTAAGAACAAAACATATACTCTCCGATGCGATTTATGGAATCACGGAAAAGCTCACTATCTCGCCTTCTTCAAAATATGTTGTGCTCCAGCAGGCGGGCGGTGAGCTGTCCATTCTCAAAAAACAGGAGGGGGAACTTGTGCTGTTGTCGCAAAACGCATTGCGCGTATCATTTGCGCCCGATAGTCGCCACATCGCATTTTTTGATGAAGATCAACAAGATATGATTATTTATAATATTTTATCTTCCGCCGAAACTCGTTTCCCTCTTGATTCACCCGTAAAAGATATTTCGTGGCATCGTGACTCTGCTCATATTTTTTTAAGGACAGAAAATGGAGCGGTTTATTTTCTTGATATTGATTCGCGCGCACCAATATATGCGCCGCGCATTGCGGAAGATATATCAGCAATGGAATATGCATTGGCGGAGAATATATTATTCATCCGATCGGAGGGCGAGTTGTGGCGGGCGATTGATTTTAATTTTTAGCGTCGCTTGCCGCGTTAGAGAACGCCGCGCTCGTAGGTGTGACTTCAACAACGGGGTTTGCGGAGCAGGTGCGCCGCCATTCCAGCGGCCACCACTGCGCCGCCGAGCAAATCAAAAAAGAGGTCGCCTATCGTATCGGCGCTTCCGATTTGCGCAATTACGCTTTGTGTCGGCTTGAAAAGCGCATCGTATCCAAATTCAAAAAACTCCCATCCAATTCCGACAAGTGCCGTGCACCCAAGGACAAAAATGGTCCGCACGAGTATACACCCTGACTCGCGCGGGAAGAGACGTTGCCGGCTCGCAATAAAAACAAGAGCAAATAATGCAACCATGCCGCCACCCGCAAAGTGCAACGGAATATCAATCCATGGATACATAAAGTACCATTTTCCCCAAACAGCAAGCGCGTGCGTTCCAAACACGGCAATAAATAGCAGGATAGCGAGTTTTTTTATGTTCATTGCATTAGCGCTTTGCCCATTGGGGAGCACGCCGTGCCTTTTTGAGTCCTGGTTTTTTCCGCTCAACTTTTCTGGAGTCGCGCGTTAGCAGTTGCGCATTTCGCAACCGTGCCCTCATCTCTTTACTATTTTCCGAAAGGGCGAGGAGGGCGCGCGCAACGCCGAGCTGGACTGCTTCGGACTGCATGCTTATACCACCGCCGCGGACAACAACCGAGACGGCAATACCATCCTCATTCGCAACTTCAAGCGGCTTCACAATGGATTGCTGATAGCGGAGAATCGGAAAGTATGTTTCGTATGGCTTGCCATTGATAATAATCTCTTTTTTCTTCCCCCCTTTTGTTATGCGCACGCGCGCAACGGCCGTTTTTCTCCTCCCAACCGCCTCTATGTATCGTTCGCTTTTTTCTTCTGTATCCGTCATGCTTCTATTGTTAATTGCTTCAATAATTGCCTTCTAAGCGCATTCTTGGGAAGCATACCCCTGACCGCATGAGCGATTACTTTTCGCGGGTCATTCTTGAATACCTCCTTATAGGTATGTTTTTTCAGATGGCCCGTATATCCCGTGTGCCGATAATAAATTTTATCCTCAAACTTATTGCCGGTTACCCGAACTCCTGATGCGTTTTTTACGATAACAGTATTCCCGCCGGATATATGTGGCTGAAATGATGGTACATTTTTCCCGCGCAAAAGATACGCAACCTCTGTTGCGACCCTGCCGAGCGACCGTTCTTTTGCGTCAATTACATGCTGCATAAATTTATTGGCTCTTTTCTACAAATTCAATATGTGCAACCGGTGCGCCATCACGTTTGCGATACGCGCCATGTTTTACAACCCGTGTATAGCCGCCGTTTCTACCCTGATACCGCCGCGCGATATCATAATATAGTTTTTCCGCCGCCTGTTTTGAAAACCGAGAGAGAAGCAGACGCAGTGCCGCAAGGTTCTGTTTTTTTGCCATCGTAACAGCTTTTTCTACGACAGGGCGGATTTCTTTCGCGCGCGCTTCTGTTGTAATAATTTTCTCGCGCATAACAAAATTATGCGCGAGTCCCTTCAGAAACGCCTTGCGCTGCCCACGCTTTCTATGAAATTTTCTGCCTGTCCGTTGCTTATTCATTTCTTATCTTCTTTATCTTCGCCCTCCATATCCTCATCCTTGCTCTTTCCGTCTGTGCCGTCGCCAACCTTGCCGATTTTTTCAAAATGGTCACGCAAAATATTGCTCGTTTTATGAAAAGCGGACGTTGGCGATATCGTGCCGTCTGTTGTGATTTTAATGATTAGTTTATTGTAGTTTGTCGTCTCCCCGATACGCATATTCTCAATCGTGTGGCTGACATTGGTTACCGGTGAAAAGAGAGCATCAATTGCAATGGTTCCGATGGGAAGCTTCTCCGTTTTTCTTGATTCCGCCGTTGCATACCCCAGTCCTTTTTCAACGATAATCTCCATTTCAAGCTCCGCATTTTTTGCAGTGAGCGTCGCGATATGCGCATCTGCATTTACAATTTCTAGTTGCGCATTTGTTTTAATGTCTTTCGCCGTTACTGTTTTTTCACCCTTTATTTTTAATGCAACGGTTTGCGGCTCACTTACATGGATAACGAAGCGTACTTTTTTGAGGTTCAGCCCAATTTCAATTACATCTTCAAGTACGCCGGGAATTGTCGTAAATTCATGCCCAACTCCCTTTATTTTGAATTGCGTTATTGCGGCACCAGGCAATGACGAAAGAAGTGCCCGCCGGAATGCGTTCGCCATGGTAAGCCCGTACCCCGGATAAAGGCCTTCAATTTCAAAAACGCCCTCATTGTCTTTTTCGGATACCGTCTTTATTGAAAGCGCATTGCTTAATCGTAAATATTTCATTTCTCTTTTCTCTTTATTTAAGAAAATAAACAAAACCTAACTGCTTCGCGACCAGGAAGCGACGGTAGTAATAGTAAATTATTGCGTTCATTTATGCAATTCTTGAGAAGCCGCCGTTATTTTGAATAAAACTCAACGACCAAGCTTGTATTAATCGGCGTATCCGTTTCGTTCGGGTATGAACGCACCGTTCCCTCAAGTTTCTTTCCGTTCAACAGAAGCCATTCGGGAGCATTATGCTCTTCTAACGACTTTTGGAGGATTGAAAATTGCGCATATCCCCATGACTCCGGACGCACAGAAACGGACTCCTCAATTTTTACGGCATATGAAGGGCTTGTAATGCGACGACCATTTACTAAAATGTGCCCATGGCTAATATATTGCCGCGCCGACATGCGCGATGGCGCAATGCCGAGGCGGAACACAATGTTATCAAGCCGCCTTTCAAGCTCGCGAAACGGATTATCTGAATTGGCGAATATTTTTTGAAGCTGTTTTTCGGTAACGCCGTAACTTAACTTTAACTTCTGCTTTTCCCGCAACTGAAGACCGTATTCAGAAACGGGTCGGCGCAATCTCTTGTGTACGCCGGGACGAAACGGACGGCGCACAAGCGCGCATTTTGGAGAGGCACACCTATAGCCTTTTAGAGAAAGCCCCTCCCCCAGTGATCGCTCCTTTTTTTCCTTTGGATGAATCATGATTTATTTATAGTGAATTTGCCGAACTGTTACACCCTCCTCACCTTTTTTGGCCGCGGACCGTTATGAGGAATAGGCGTTACATCTTTGATTGAGGTGATGTTAAATCCATGGTTTGGGAGCGAGCGAATCGCAGAGTCTCGTCCGCTTCCAATCCCCCTAACAATAACATCAACATTCAGTTCGCCGAGCTTCTTCATTTTTTCCGCGAGCGCGGCGACAACCTTTGTTGCCGCGAATGGTGTCGCCTTTTTCGGTCCGTTGAACCCAAGCGCGCCTGCGGATGTCCACGAAATAACATTCCCTTTTGTATCTGTAAGCGTAATGGTTGTGTTGTTGTATGTGGAGTTTATATAAATCCGTCCTGCGGTAAGTTTTTTCGCAACGCTTTCGCTGCGCTTCGTAAATGCTTTGTCTTGCGCCTCCTGTTCGCGCAATGATTCTTCTTGTGTTTGTTGTGCTATCTTTTTCTTTCCCATAGTGAGTTTATTGAATCAACTTGCAATGAGCCTGCCGAACTACTTGAGCTCAAGCTTTCTCCTTCCGCTTCCCGCCGTTTTCCGGACATTTCCGCGAATTGTCCGAGAGTTTGTTTTTGTCCGCTGTCCCCGCGTTGGCAGTTTGCGCGAATGGCGCGCGCCGCGATACGTTCCGGTGTCAATAAGGCGAGCAATATCCTTCTGCACCGCGCGGCGAAGCTCCCCCTCTGTCTTGAAGTTCTTCTCAATAACACCCTTCAGCTTGTTTGTATCCTCGGGAGACAACTGTTTTGTCCGCAATATAGGACTAATCCCAGTCTCTTTAAGTATCTTTTGAGCAGAATTTCTTCCAATCCCATATATATATGTAAGGGATGTCTCAATTGTCTTCTCGTCGGGAATTGTTACTCCAATTAATCTCATATAATATACTTCCTGTTATCCTTGCTTTTTTATCCCTGCCGTTGCTTATGCCGCAGGTTTTTTTTACATATAACATATACGCGCATCTTTCGGCGCGTAATTTTGCAGTCTTTGCACATTTTTTTAACTGATGCGCGAACTTTCATACATTAAACTCCTGAATATAAAGCTAAAGGCGACGGACAATCCTGCCGCGTTTGTCGCTAAGAGATGCCATCTCAATCGTTACGGTATCTCCCGGTAATATGCGAATACGATAGAGCCGCATCTTTCCGGCAAGATATGCAAGAATTTCTTCTCCACTTTCAAGCCGTATGCGGAATTTTGTGTCAGGGAGCGCCTCTTCTACTACGCCGTTTATTTTTATATTTGCCATTTATTCCGATGCAAGATGACGCACGGATTGTATCATCCTTGTGAAGTATTAGTCAATAGATATCCGTATTTTGTCCTGATTTTCCGGAACACGCGAGACCCATATCGGCCATAATGATATTCGCGCGCTTTCCACACCGGGGAGAGAGAAGACGAGCGCGCGCAAGTCAATTTCTTCTTTTCCAGCCGCGCGCTCCCTGAAGTTTTTCGTATCAATTGCCCGCGTGAATGTCCCCGAAAATGTTGTCGTGAGCACTAAGAGCGCTTTCTCAAAATCAGCCGACGAGGCGCTGACATCAAGCGAATACTCCTTCAGCGCGTATCCGTCCCCAAGCTCACTCTGCGCTTTTTTTGTAAGCGCATCTATCGCATCTGCCTCGCGATATGCCGGCATGCTCATTGCGGCTTCGGCAAATAATGCAAATTCTTTTTCCTGTGGATGCTCTTCCATAATCTCTTTCCGCATTAATTCATATTGTATTTCATTCTCTATAATCACAAACTCATCCGGAATGTTTGTGCGGATAAACACCTCCAGCGCCGCTCGTAGCTGCTCTTCAATATCTTTTTCCGCCAAGGCAAAATCCTCATCGGAAGGATACCAAATTTCTCCGTCAAAGCCTCCGCTCATTGGTAAATCTGATTTTCCATAAAATCCGTCATATTGCGGAAGTCGAGATTCGCGAAATCCGGGAATGACAAATTTCTCAACGGGGCCGATATTGTACTCCCCCCCCGGCTTGTTCGCCGTAACGGCAACTGTCACCGATGAGGGGATAATCTTCCCCGCCTCAATTTTCGCTCCCGGAATCACCACGCCCTCATCAAGACGATAAATTCTCTTATCCGGAGTTTCAAGGCGCGTTGACGCAACAAGCTTCTGGGGCGCGGAACTATACTCATTAAACAATGTAACCATTCCGGTCGCCTTCTTTGTAATGCGCTTCTGCTCGGAGGCGGGATATGTTTTCTGAATGTTTTTCGTATCTGAAAATATCTGACTTGCGATTGTTATCGTGTCGGCATACTCCCACGGCACTTTTTTTGCTATGATTTGGATATCCGCTCGCGGCAAGAGTCGCACCGCGCCGATTCCGGCGACGAGAAGAAGGACAACAACTCCAGAGAAGAGCATTGTGCGACGGAGCGTCCAGCGTGCTTTTTGCGCCGAAAACCGCTCTTGTATTCTTTCGTTCAACCCCTCCTCCTCCTCCTCTTCGTCCTTGCCACCTTCTGTTTCATCGGCTTCGGGAGTGTTATTCTCTGATATGACGATATCAGAAAGCGAACGGCGCGGGCCTGCAAAAAGCGGGTTTGCGGCCTCAATTTTCGCCGCCTTTGCGAATGCAAGCACCCGATTATCAACTGTTTCTATAAAAATAGTCTTTTGGGCGCTGTCGGCCTCGGTGCGGATTGTATGAAAATTATCAAGCGATGACGCAACGACAGCATTGCGCGGAATAACGAGAACTATAGTTGAATCTTTTGCGGAGAGAATTTGCTCAATCACTGATGGGACTGCGGCGTCTTTCTTGAGAAATAATTTTTTCATATGACATGCTCCGTAAGCGGTAGCATTATATCATAATTTGGGAAACCACAAAGAGGGCGTAAAGGAGGAGGAGACCAACTCCCTCCTTGCGTGTTATAACAAGGCCGGTTCGCATAAAAACATTTGCCACAAAAAGTGTAATAGCGAGAAATGCCGCGGGAATAAAAAAGGAGGAGAGCTCTCCCTGAATTTGAATTGGCATGATAATTGACGTAACGCCGAGAATCCATGTTGAGTTGAATGCCGTTGCGCCGACGAGATTCCCGAGCGAAATGTCGGGGTGGCGACTGAGAACCGCGCGCAACATAAAGCTGATCTCCGGCAATGACGTCCCAACCGCAATAAGGAGCGTTCCAATTACAAACTCCGGTATCTGCAGATATGATGATAGCCCGACCGCCGTATTTACAATAACATTGGCGGAGATTATAAGAAGAGTTATCGCAACAACAAATAGTCCGATTTCCCGGAAAAAGTGCCGTGGAGTAATAATGCCATCCCCATCCCCCCCGCTTTCATTGTTGCGAGAGAGCCAAAAGCTCTTCCCTTTTTGAAAGAGCTCCTGTCCGCGAGAGAGCTTCGCAAGATATGCGAAAAAAAGGACAATAAGTATCCCTCCATCCACACGAGATAGTGTTCCATCAAGCAAGAGAACAAGCGGCGCGATTCCCAATACGAATGTGAACCACGCATCGTGAGCCGCAATCGTTTTATCAATGCGCATTCCTCCCGCAATAATTGCCGCCAATCCAAGCGCAAGCCCAAGATTCAGCATGCTGGAGCCGATAATATTGCCGAGCGCAATAATGGGGTTTCCGGCGATCGCCGCATTTATTCCCACCATAAATTCAGGGAGTGTTGTCGCAAACGACAGGAGAACGAACGAAAGAACATATTCGGAGACGCCCCACAAACGCGCGAGGCGCACAAGCGAGCGCATAACAATTACGCCCGAATGAACGAGCACAAAAACTGCCGCAAGTAAAACAATAAAATAAATAATTTCTGGCAACGCGATATTCATATTGAAACTAACTCTTGCCGTTTAATTACCTTCATTATTTTTGTCTGCGGAAAATCCATTTTCCAAACTCAATCCCAAGGATATTAATAAATCCATACCCCACAACAGCGGCGAGCCAGTACGGTGGAAGCGCCGTCGTATCAAGAAGTTTCTGAAGAGGCGGCGCATAGATGCCGCCCAAGAGCATGACGAATCCTATGGATACGCCTCCCACAATATAATAATTTGAAAATGGATTGTAATGAATTATGCTCTTCTTCAGGTCCCGAATCGGAAATGCAAGGAAAAGCGTATAGCTTCCAAATGCCGCAAACATAAATGTTCGCACAAGGTTAATATCGACGTGAACCCGTAAAAGAAAGAGATAGAGTCCCAGCAGAAGCATACTTGAAAAGATTCCAACAACGAAAATAAGGAATTTCGCTTCGTTATCAAGTAGGGATTTCCTTAATGCGACTGGATAGCGTGATGCCGTCCCAACTTTATCTTCAAACGCAAACGCTATCGCAGGGAAACTGTCGGAAAAAAAATTCACCCACAAAATCTGCACCGCGGAAATTGGCAATGCGAGCCCCATAAGAAGGGCGCCGCCGATTAAAATAATTTCATCAAGCGCGGTTGAAAAAAGATATACGATAATCTTTCTTAAGTTGCTGAACACCCGCTTTCCCTCCTCAATTGCTGTCGTAATTGTCTCAAAATTATCGTCAAGAAGAATCATATCCGCGACATCTTTTGCAACATCACTTCCCGAACCCATTGCAATTCCAATATCCGCCTGCCGGAGGCTCGGCGCGTCATTCACGCCATCCCCCGTCATTGCAACAATATCTCCGCGCCGCTGATATGCTTCGGCAATGCGCACCTTATCTTCGGGCGATACGCGCGCAAAGATGCGGGCGGTTCGCGTAATATTCTGAAGTTCCTCATCCGACATACGGCGAATATCCACGCCATTGAACACCATGCTCTCTGTAATATCCATGCCAAGCTCTTTCGCAACCGCCTCCGCCGTACCGCGATGGTCTCCGGTAACGATTACCGTGCGAACGCCCGCATTTTCAATTGAGCGAAACGCCCGCCGTGCCTCTTTGCGAACAGGGTCGTGAAATGAAATAACTCCCGCGAAAGACAGATTTCTAATCTCCCCTATCTCTTTCATACTCTTCCGTACCGGCTTCACCGCAATGCCGAGAACACGCTCTCCCCGATACGCCATCGCATCAATCGTTTGCTTGAGCTCATCTCTCTGAAGCCCTCCTTTCTTATCACTAAAGTGCAATGAACGAGACTTCTCCAACAACACATCTGGCGCGCCGAGAACGACAACCATGCGCTTTGACCTGATTTCAACAAGCGCGGCCGAATACTTATTTTTTGAATTGAAGGGAAGATATGTGACGATTACCGCCTCCTCTTTCGCGCGCAACACTGAAACGCCCTGTCGTGCTGCATTTACCACGAGCGCACGCTCAAGGGGACGCCCACTCACGCGCCATGAATCTGAACTCGCCTCCGGATTTTCAATAACTACATCTATATTGTAAAGCGCAAGTTCAAGTAACTCTTTCTGCGTCGTTTTCTGAGATGCTGCGCTCCTATTTGACGCCGGAGAAGGCAGAATGGGCGTTACATTTGCAAGTGTCATCTCGGCTTTTGTCAGCGTTCCTGTTTTGTCGGTAAGAATCACCGTTGTTCCGCCAAGCGTCTCTGCGGCAAGGAGCTTGCGCACAACTCCTTTTCTCTTACTTAACCGCTGGACACTTACGGCAAGCACTACCGTAAGAGCGATTGGTAGTCCCTCCGGAACAGCCGATACCGCTATCGCAACCGTCGTCAAAAACATAT
>SDBV01001510.1_pt1 | contig 35084 bp, 12 predicted proteins | sample 2277081 | NCBI WGS metagenome assembly SDBV01 (sample SAMN10402039, study PRJNA504765) | marine sediment metagenome | isolation source: marine sediment core GS10_PC15, 223 cmbsf | place: Arctic Ocean: Southern Knipovich Ridge | collected 2010 | reverse complement strand
GATCGACTCGACGCCCGCGACGGTTACCGTGTAGCCACCGAAGCTGAGCACGCCGCGGTCGGGCCAAAGCTCGACGGTTTCGTCGCCGTCGCTTCCGGTCCAGATTACGGAATCTTCGCCGCCAAGGCCGTCGAAGCTGACGCTGCCGAGCGAGGCCGAGACCTCTTGCAGCACGCCGTTTAGTTTCACCACCCAGGCGTCGGGCGTCGCCCCGGCGGTGAACTCGAAGGTATCGTTGCCGGGAGTGCCCAACAGGTTCAGCGTGCCGGGTCCCGGATCGGGGCCGGCGATGGCGACGAATCCGCCCGGATTGCTGGGCCAGTTGGTGGATTGCTCACCCAGGCCGCCGGAGTCGCTGCGGTAGTTGGCCGGATCGACGCCGACCACCCGGGCGAAGATTCCCGTGCCGTCACTGTCGGGACCGGTCCAGGCGATCACGAAGTTGCCGTCCGAGTCGACGGCGATGGCGGGAGTGACCTGATCGCCTTGGGTGGTGATGTTGACGAGGAACTCGCCCAGCGGACCGCCGCCGGACTCAGCGACGTAGTCGGAGCCGTCGGCGTTGAACATGCGGGCGAAGATCCCGGCGTCCGTGAGGACGACGGCGTCGTCGGGGTTGTAGTCCTGGCCGAGCGTACTCCAGGTGACGACGAAGTATCCCGCCTTGTCCATGCAGATGTCCGGCATGCGTTGCGAGAGTCGCGTGTGGATGTTGACGCGGAATTCACCGCCAAGGGCCGCGCCGGCCGCGTTGAAGCGCCGGGCGTAGACGCCGTAGCCGCTGCCGTCCTGCAACAAGCTGGACCAGGCGACGGCAAAGCCGCCGGCGGCGTCCATCGCCACGGCCGGTTCGAGTTGGTCGTCTGGAGTGTGCTGGTTGACGCGGAACTCGCCGCCGGCGCGCCGCCCCGCCGTGTCGAACCGCTGTCCGTAGACGCCCCACGAGTTTCCGTCCTGGCCCTCGCTGGCCCAAACAACCACGAAATTGCCCTGATCGTCCATGGTCACGTCGGATGCCCGCTGCCCGAGGGCCGAATGGGTGTTGACCTGGAACTCGCCGCCCTTGGGCTGCCCTTGGGCGTCGTAGCGGCGTGCGAAGACGCCGGTTTGGTCGCCGTCCTGGGCGTAGCTGGACCAGGTGACGACCAAGTCGCCGTCGGCGTCCATGGCCACCGAGGGCTCGTTCTGGCCGAATTCGGCCAGAACGTTGACGCGGAATTGGTCGCCCAAGGCGACACCGAAGGCGTCGAAGACCCGGGCGAAGACTCCCGAAGGGTCGAATTCGCCTTGGCCGGACCAGCTCACCACGAAATTACCGAAGTCGTCCATGGCCACCGCCGGATCGATCTGGGAGCCGGCCGTGTGCGAGGAGACCAGGAACTCGGCCCCGATCAGATTGCCGAAGCGGTCGAACCGCTGGCCGACGATGTTCTTCTCGCCGGGCAGGTCGGCGGCCTGACCGTCACTGGTCCAGACGATCACGTAGTCGCCGGCGGCGTTGCTGGCCGTGGCAGGACTCTCCTGGTCCCCAGGACTGGGAAGCGGCTGCAGCGGGGTAACGTAGCTGTTGACCGGCGTTTCCGGGTCGCTGCGATCGGGGGCGCCGGGGCCGGGAGGCATCGGACCGCCCAGCAGAATGCTGAACGTGCGGTCGAAGTCGCGGTCCGGCAGGCCATCGTAGTCGCCGTCGAGGGCATTGCCGTAGAGATCCTCGACGCTGTCGCGGACGGTGAGCACATAGTCGCCGCGTTCCAGCGGCTGGTTGCCGGCAACGCCCGGATCGGCGTCGAAGGTGAGCACCGCCTGGTATTTGGCGTCGAGCGTATTGGTCAGCCCCGGGACGTTGTTGCTCAGGCCGAACTCGATCGAGACGATCCCGCCGATGATCTCCTCGCCGTCGCGGGTCAATTTCCAGTTGGCCGGGTTCAGCACGCTTTGGACGCCTCGGTCACCGCCGGCCGTGGAGAGGTTCTCGCCGAAAGTCACCACGAACTGGGTGACTCCGAGGTCCAGCACGGCCTTGTCGAGCACCCGCTCGAAGCGTGGGGCGCCGCCGACTTCAATCACGTTGAGCACGTCGGCGACGGTGGGTCCGGCTTCGTCATCGCGCTTGTTGAAGCGCTGGTGGAAGACGCCCTGGGAATCCCCCTGGCCGCTGCCGCTCCAGAGGATCACGTAATCGCCGGCGTCGCTGATGGCTACCGCCGGGTGTCGCTGGCTGCCGGCCGTGGTGGCGTTGATCGTCATTTCGCTGCCGATTTCCCCGTTGGCGCCGAGGAACGGATCTTGGCCGATCATCTCGTTGCGGGCATAGCGTTGGGCGTAGATTCCGAAGCTGCCGGGCGCGTCGGGGTCGGGCGACTGAGATCGATCCTGGTAGCTTTCCCAGGTGACGACGAAGTCGCCGTCGGCGTCGATGGCGACGTGCGAGGCCTGCTGCTGCTTGTCGGCCGTGGTGTTGACCTGGAATTCGGCGCCGGAGGGGCCGGTGGTGCGGTCGTACCGTTGTGCATAGACGCCTTCCTCTCCGGCGGCGCCGGGGCCGGTCCCGCTGCCCACGCCGTCCTGGCCATAGCTGGTCCAGGTGACCACGAAATCGCCTTGGAGGTCCAGGGCGACGGAGGACCATTTTTGATTGCCGGCGGTGGTCGTGTTGACCAGGAACTCAGGGCCGCTGACCTCGGTGACCAGGTCGATCCAGTCGGCGTAGTAGGAGACGCGCGTATAGAAGGCGGTCACACCAAAGCTAACGTTCGTAAGTAAGGCGTCGACGTCCGTATTGCGGTATTCGATGCCGCCGCTGGTAACGCCGATGATCTTGCCGTTGAGGAAGGCCCCTCCCCCGGAATCGCCGTGCGACCCGCTCCCCTCCCTGATCCCCAGCCCGAGATCGTTGATGCCGAACAGCACGCCGAAGGTGTCGTTGGCGGGCAGGCCGTTGTCGAAGTCGTACGACAACAACGTGCCGGGCGGGATGTTCATCATGCCCATCCCGGGGAACCCGAAATCGCCGAACGACAGGCCGTCGTAGGCCTCTCCCATGACTTCGAATACGTTGTATTCGACCCGCTTTAGGCCGTCGGTGAACTGCTCCGCGCCCTGTCCGGCTATGCCGTAGCCGACCAATTCCATCTCGTGGCCGAGTTCATCTCCCCCGCGGTGAATGTCGTAGCGCTCCGCCGCTTGGGGAGCCATTCGCGGAAGTACGATGATCGCCAAATCAGCCGCGTTGAACATATCGCCGTTCCAGTCCGGGTGGATGAACATCTGCGTGGCGGTCATGGTCGTTGGGCCGCCGGGCAGATCGAACGTCACGTCCATCCAGGGCCACGTGACGCCGCCGCCGGCGTCCACCACGTGGGCGGCGGTCAGGATATGTCTGCCCGTCCTCAATAACAAACCGGACCCCATCGGGAACCCCAGCAATCCCAATTGCACCACACCGTCGTAGCCGGCGCGAGGAGGCACGATGTGATTGGCCGGATCATCGGTAGAGACGGCGTACTGGATATCCGGGAACACTTGGCTGACGCTGTCCTGGGCGTATCGCCGGGTCCCGAACTCTCCGTCCGACTGTTGGAATACCCGGTTGCCGACGAACTGCTTGGCGTAGACGTTGCTCTCGGAAGGGGCATCTCCGTCTTGGCCGAAGGAGGTCCAGGTAACGATGAACTCGGCTTCGGCGCCCATGTCGACCGCGGGGAACTGCTGGTTGTTGGCCACTTCGTCGTTGACGCGGAACTCGCCGGTGACGCCGTCGGCCTGGGTGGTGACCGTGATCCGCGGCGTGGGGGCGCCCGTGAGGACCGGATCGACGACAATCAACTCATCCCGGTCTCGCATGCCTTGGGGACCGACGAAGCGGACGGCGATGTTCGTCAGGCTGATCGCCGCCACGTCGACGTCCGCGCCGATGGCGCCCAACTTGGCCTCGATCTCGCCGGCAAGGTCGAAGGCGTTGCCGTCGTATCGGATCGCCTGAGTCACCCGGCCTTCGAAGCCGAGCTTGAACGTCCCCACCGGGCGATCCAGGAAGCTGAGCACCTGCACCTCGTTGTAGCCGCCGATCGGCTCCGCGGCCGCGTTGTAGCGCTGGGCGTAGATGCCGTACCCGCTGTCGTCCTGACCATAGCTCTGCCAAACGACCACGAAATCGCCGTCGGCGTCCATCGCCACGCTGGAGAATCGCTGGGCCTCTGGCGTCTCGGAGTTGACCCGGAACTCTCCGGTGAGCGGATTGCCGGCCGCATCGAACCGGCGGGCGTAGACGTCCCAATCGGTGGCGGAACGGTAGGCCGACCAGGTGACCACGAAGTCGCCGTCGATGTCGCGACTGACCGAGGCGTAACTCGCGGTCGGATCGCTGGTGACCAGGATCTGCTTGGCGGTGGTGGAGGCAATCTGTCGATTACCGGCAATGCCGGTCCAGATGACGTCATACAGCTTGGCGTAGACACCCTCCTGGCCCGCCGCGTCGCTGACGAAGACGGCCACGTAGTCGCCGTCGGCGTCGCTGGCGACCGATTGGGGGCTGTTGGGCATGGCTTCGGCGGGCAGCTCGCTGAAGAAGATGCCCTGCGAACCGCCGAGATCGTCGTTGACGCGGATCTCCGAGCCGGTGGGGGTGGTGACGTTGAAGGTCCGCGAGAAGGCAGTCCCGTTGGCGTTTAGGCCGGTGCTCCCCAGCGGATTGCCCACCACGTCGCGGAGCGAATTCGACGCGATAATCTCGTAGTTGCCCTCGGCCAGAGGTTCGATGCCGGCGCCGGCGCCGTTGCCGTCGAGGATAAGCTGGGCCGACCATTTGTTCGTGTCGGGATCCAAGCCGAACTGGATTGCCCGAATCCCGCCGACCAGCGGCAGCCCGTCGCGCAACAGGCGATAATTCCTTGGGTCGGTCGCGGCGTCTCGGCCGGTGTTCATCATCTCTTCGTCGAAGGTGACGATGATCGCGTCCATCAGTTCGCCGACTTGGGCGTTGGCCGGCAGCCGCCGGCCGTCGGCGAAGAGGAAATCGGTGACCATCGGGCCGGCGGTGTCGGTCGGATCGTCGTAGCGGCGGGCGAAGATGCCGTGCTCGTCGCCCGCGCCGATACCGCTCCAGACCACCAGCACGTCGCCGTCCGGCTCCATGGCGGCGGTGGGGAAGTGCTGGATCCCGCGTTCGGTCCGATTGACCCGCGTAAAGCCGCCGGTGGGCGCGCTGGCCGCGTTGATATACATCATCCAGACGCCTTCCTGATCCTGGTCGGTGACCAGCAGGGGGTTGGTCGGATCGAGCGGATTCAGTTGGGCAAAGTGCCCGTTTTGGACCCACACGCGCTCCCCGTCGGCGTCCACGGCAACCGAGCCGTTCACGTAGTCGATGCCGCCATACAACGGGATGGGCAGCGGGGGCAAGACAATACCCGCGCCGGCGCCCCCCGTCGGACCAAACTCCATCAGCATCGTACTGTAGCCGCCACCCGCGCCCGGAACGCCGACATAATACTCCGAGATGATGTGGGAATTCCCCTGTTCGTCGACGGTGACCTGAGGGTTTCGCGCCGTCCGATCCACACCGCCCGAACCGCCTTGGCCGGCGCCGCCGTCGGCCTGGAATTCGGCCGCCACGGGCGTTCCGTCGGGATTGTACTGCCGAGCCATCACAATCGTGTCGGTGACCTGTCCCAGGTTTTGGGCGGTGACCTGATCCCAAGCCACGGTGAAGTTGCCGGCACCGTTCATGCCGACAGCCGGACTCGTCTCGAAGCCGGCCGCGCCCGGCACGTTCTGCGAGTTGACCATAAACTCCGAGCCCAGCCGCTGGCCCTCGAAGTTGAACCGCTGCCCTTTGACGTCATTGAGGTAGCTGAAGGTCTGTCCCTGGGTGGCCCAGACGACGACGAAGTTGCCGGGGTCATCCATGGCCGCCGCCGGCCGGGCCTGGGCGCCGGTGTAGATGCTGTTGACGCGGAATTCGCCGCCCAGGGGCCGACCGACCGAACTGAACCGCCGGGCGTAGATTCCCGAAGTCCCGTCGGGGTCTTGACCCTCGGCCTGCCAGACGACCACGAACTCCCCGTCGGAGTCCATGGCGATCTGCGGGCGCCACTGGTCGCCGACGGTGGTGGTGTTGACGAGGATCTCGCCGGTCAACGGCTCGTTGTTGCGATCGAACATGCGGACATAGACGCCTCGGCCGTCCGAATCGCTGGGGTCGTCCTGGCCGGTGCTCTGCCAGACGACGGCGAAGTCTCCGTCGTGGTCCATGGCCATCGAACGCGGATTGTGCTCTTCGGCCGACCCGGTGTCGAAGACCTCGGATATCGTCTGGTAATAGCCGGGCGACTCGTTGATGCGGAATTCCATGCCCACGCCCGGGGCACTGGCGCTGACCATCAACCGCAGCGTGGTGCGGCGGACCAGGTCGTCGTTGGGATTGTTCTCCAACAGGTCGCTGCGGCTTCCCAGGATGGTGCCGTTGTGCCGCAGCTTGTTGCCCATCACGTCTTCGGTGTCCTCGCTGACGGTCAGTTCGTAGTAGCCGACCGGCAGCGGAAAGGCCCCGGCGCCGCCGGCGGCGCCGTTGCCGTCGAAGGTGACTACCGCTTCCCACTTGTTCGACGCCGGCCCGAGGCCCATGGCGGCGGACTGGTTCAGGCCGAAGTCGATGCGGAAGATGTGGCCTTGGAGCGGCTGGCCGTTTCCGTCGACCAGCGTCCAGTTGTCGGGATTCAGTACGCTGTAAGGATCGCTGGGCCCGCCGGCGGTTGACATCTCTTCGTCGAAGACGACGACCACCCGCGCCAGCGGTCCGGCGGCGATCGTGCCGTCGGCCAGCAGGGTGCCGTCGAGCATCCGCAGTTCGGTGGCCAGGGGGCCGGCCGTGTCGGACGATTCGTTGTATCGGCGGGCAAAGATTCCGTGCTGGTCGCCTACGCCGGCGCCGTTCCAAACCACGATCCGGTCGCCGTCCGGTTCCATGGCAATGGAGGGGAACTGCTGGGTCCCGCCCTCGGTGCGGTTGACTCGCGATTGAACCGTGACGAAGTCCGGAGCAATACCTTGGGCGACGTCGCCGGCGTGCAAGTGACGGATAAAGACACCGGTCGGATCCTGGTCTCCTGCCAGGAGCGGGTTGCCGGGGTTGAACGGGTCGGGTTGCCCGCCGTTGCCGTTCCATACGATGGCGAAGTCGCCGTCGGCGTCCACGGCGACCGACGGATTCACCTGTTGGCCGTCGAAAGCAGTCGACAGGACGCCGGTAACCGTGTCAATCGGCGTCTGGTTGACCTGGGCGCTGGCCAGGGCGTTGCCGGTCGCGTCGAACAACTGATAGAAGACGTCGTAGTCGGTGACCATGAAGCTTTCCCAGACGACGAGGAAATTGCCCAAGTCGTCCATCACCAGTTGGGGATTCCGCGAGGTTCGCTCCGTGTCGGTGCCTCCGGTGCCGGGACCGGTGTCCGCCTGAAACTCGCCGGAGCCCGTGCCCGGATTGACCTGGGAATTTCCGTAGCGGTCGAACAGCCGGGCCATGATCACCGCGTCGGTCACGGTGCCGTTGGTCTGTGCGGTGAACTGCTCCCAAGCCACGACGAAATCGCCGTTGGCGTCCATCGCCACGGCCGGATTCACCTCGTTGCTTCCGGGCCCGGTGTTCACACCCGGGATGTTCACCGAGTTGGCCCGGAACTCTTCGCCGACCGCCCGGCCCGCGTAATCGTAGAGCTGCACGTTGACGTCGTGGAAGAAGCTGAAGTCTTGTCCGGCCTTGGAGGCCCAAACCACCACGAAATTGCCGAAGTTGTCCATGGCCACGGCCGAGTTGTATTGGTCCTGGCGGGTCTCCGTGTTGATTTGGAAGGGCAGATTGTCGTCGCTGAAATCGATCACGCCGTCGCGGTTGGTATCGGAGAGGACGGCCTGGCCCAGCGCGTTGAACCGCCGGGCGAAGACGTCGTAGCTTCCGTCGGGGCCATGGGCCTCGCTCTCCCAGACCACCACCAGGTCGCCGTCGGGATCCATGGCCACCGCCGCGTTGCGCTGATGGCCGACGACGTGATTGGAGTTGACGAGGATCTCGCCAGTGACCGGATTGTTGTCGCGATTGTACAGGCGGAGGTAGACGTCGCCGCCGGCCGAATCGTTCGGGTCGCCTTGGCCGTAGCTGGTCCAAACGACCGCGAAATCGCCGTCATGGTCGACGGCCACCGACCGGGTGGACTCTTCGCGGGCGCGTCCTATGCCGTCGGCGGCCGAGAATCGCTGATCGGGGAAGGTCACTTCATTGATGCGGAACTCCGGACCCAGCGACGGCCCGCTGGCCACGGAGAAGTGGAATCTGTAGCCGCTGTAACCGGTGCCGCTGGGGTTGGTGCCCGCGAAACCGTCCAGATCGCCGTCCAACCGATTGCCGCCTGGCGGGTCGTCCGCTTCGTAGCGGTAGGCGTCGGTCACGCTATCGCGAAGCGTGAGCACGTAGTTGCCGTCCGACAGCGCGGGCGTGCCGGTGTCCAGGCCGTTGCCGTCGAACGTCAGGAGGGCTTCGTACTTTCGGGTAGCCGGATTGCGTTGGAAGGTGACGTCCAGAACGGGGCGGGAGATCTCCGTGCCATTGCGCTGCAACACCCAGTTGGCGGGGTTCAGCACGCTGTCGATACCCGCGGCGCCGTCCCGTGTGGAAAGCTCTTCATCGAAGGCCACCACCAGGCGGGTGATGTTGGTGGCCAAGGAATCGCCGTCGAGCAGGCGCGTGCCGTCGTCCAGGAAGACATCGGTGACGATCGGCCCGTCCTGGTCCACGGTGGGAATCACGCGGCTGCTGTCGAACTTGTAGATCGTGGTGTCGGGGCCAGCGGGCACGGGCCCGGTCCAGGCGATGACGAAATTGCCCTCGCCGTCGGCGGCCACCGAAGAGAGCCATTGATCGCCGTCGACCACGCGATTGGCGCGGGTTTCGCCGCCCAGGCGAGTGCCGACGGAGTCGTGCTGCTGGTAGAAGACGCCGTATCCGGACTCATCCTCCTGCCAGAGTTGATCGCCGCGGCCGCTCCAGGCGATGGTGAAATCGCCGGCGTTGTCCATCGCCACCGAAGAGAACATCTGGTCGCCGGTGGTGGTGGTGTTGACGCGGAACTCGCCCAGCCTGGCGGGCCGTCTCTCGAGATCCAGCCCCCAACTGACCAGTGTCCCGCCGGTATCCGGGCCCCCGGGAGTATTCGGAACCGGAAGGAATCGGATGTCTTGCACGATCAGTTGCCACGTACCCACCGAGTTTTCCCCGTCAAACAAACTCAGCGGATTTTCCGGCTGATAGCCGGCCGGATTGGCGAACGGCGCCACGATCACGCCCGGCGTGGGGTCGATAATGCTCACCGGGGCTTCATCGTCGAGCAAGGTGTTGATGAAGTCCGAGGACAGGTCCAGGTTCCGGGGCACCTGTTCCAACAGCAGCACTTCCGTGCCGTTGGGACTGATCAGACGCAACTCCACTTCCCGGGTAAAGCCGTGTCGGATCTCGAACCGAAAGTTGACGTCGCTCATCACGAAGTCGTCGGTATCGGGCACCGTCAGGGTGGAGACGATCGTGTTGCCGAACGAGAAGTCCATTCCCACGTCCGTGCTGTTGTACGAGTTCAACAGCGGCATCTGCACCTGCTGCTCCATAAACGCCACGTCGAATACCTGGGCGTAGACCCCGTTGCCGTTGCCGTCCTGCCCGGAACTGGTCCAGGTGACCACGAAATGGGAAGAATTGGGGCTCAATTCCACGTCAGGGTAGCGCTGGTTGCCGCTGTGGGGGGCATCGTTGGCGAGCAATTCAGTGCCCAGGGTCCCCACCCGCGGAGAGCCGTCGGCGTTGAACAATCGCACGATCACGTCGTCGCCCACGCCGTTCTGACCGCTGGTCCAGGCCACGATGAAGTTGCCCTGGTTGTCCATGTCGACGCTGGCGGACTGTTGATCGCCGGCCGTGGTGAGGTTGACGCGGAACTCGGCCCCCAGGGGCTGTCCGAACGAATCGTAACGCCGGGCGTAGACCCCAAAGCCGAGGCCCAACTGGCCGTTGTCCTCTTGGCCGTAGCTGGACCAGGTGACCACGGAATCGCCGTCGACGTCCATGGCCACACTGGACCACTTCTGCTGATCGTCGGTATAGGAATTCACGCGGAACGCCTGGCCCAGCGCCACGCCCGTGGCGCTGAAGCGGCGGGCATACACGTCTTGCTGCTCGCGACCGTTGCCGGCCTGACCGTCCTCGTCGCGGAAATTGGTCCAGGTGACGATGAAGTCGCCGTCGTCGTCGGTGGCCACGGCCGCATAGCGCTGCTCGTCGTCGTTAAACTCGGCGCCGGGCAAGCCCGGCGGGAGGTTCGGGGTCACGGAGAGAATCGGGGAAGCGGCTTGGCCGTCGGCGTCGAACAGACGGAAAAGGGCCCGGTCCAACCCCGCCGCGTCGGGCGCGGTCCAGGTGACCACGTGATCCCCGTCGCCGTCGGCGGCCACGGCCCCCGGAGTTTCGGGGTAGGTTCTGCCGGCGGTGACCGACGTGTCGCCTCCGCTGGGGCCGACCAGAAACGCGAGCGTCATGTCCGCGCCAGTGGGCACCAGCCCGGTGCGAGCGATCGGGTTGCCTACTGCATCGCGCATTCCCGACTGGCCCTCATCAGCGGTAGTGCCCGGGACGTCGGGAATCGGATGCAGTGCGGTGATCGTGTAGGTGCCGACCGGCAGCGGCGTCACTCCCGGCGCGGCGCCGTTGCCGTCGAGCGTGAGCACGGCCTCCCACTTGTTCGTGGCCCCATTCAGACCGAAGGTCACTGAGGCTACGGCGTCTTGGAGCACCACGCCGTTGCCGTAGGTGAGCACCCAGTTGTCGGGGTTGGCCACGTTGTCCGGGCCGGCGGTCCACATCTGCTCGTCGAAAACCACCACCATCTGTGACACGGAAGCGGTGGTCAGTTGGCTGGCGTCGAGCCGCGTGCCGTCGGTCAAGCGCAGTTCGGTAAGCAGTGGACCGGCGGTGTCGGTTGGCTCGTCGTAGCGACGAGCAAAGATGCCGCGGGGATCGCCCACGCCGTTGCCGCTCCAAACTACGATCTTGTCGCCGTCGGGTTCCATGGCAAGGGAAGGAAACTCCTGAATCCCGCCGTCCGTGCGATTGACCCGGCTCTGGACCGTCACAAACTCCTCGCTGCCCGGATTGTTGTCGTCCGCGTGAAAGTTGCGGATGAAGATGCCGTCCAGGTCGCGATCACCTACCAACAACGGATCCTGCGAATTGAGCTCAAACGGCTCCGCCCCGTTGCCGTTCCAAACGATTGCGTAATCGCCATCCACGTCCATGGCGATCGACGGGTTCACCTGATCGTAGGCAAACCTGTCGCTGTTGACGGTGGGATCGGGGACTTGAGCGCCGGCCGTGGTGGTGGTAATCACCAGATTTGCCTGGTGGTCCTGGCCCATCTCCGAAGTGCCGTCGGCCAGGTATCGCTGGAAGTAGATTCCGTAGCTGTCGGCGCCGGGCAGATCCTCGACGTCGTTGTCGTGGTAGGATTCCCAAACCACAATGAAATTCCCGGCAGGATCCACGACCAATTGGGGATTGCGCGCACTGCGTTGGATGTCGTTTCCCCCTTGGGAAGCCACGGTCGGATCGTGATCCCCAAAGTCACGCAGGAAGTCGGTACCCCCGTCGTCGACACGGAATTCTCCCGGGTTGGCCCCGCTGGGACCTCCCGTGCGATCGAACATGCGGGCCTGAATGATCGTGTCCGTGACCACGCCGTTGTCCATCAAGGAGACCTGGTCCCAGGCCACCACGAAGTTGCCGGTAACATCCATCCCCACCGTCGGATTCACCTCAGTCCCGGGAACGCCGGTGTCCTGATGGGGTATGAACTGCTCGTTGATGCGGAATTCGGTGCCCTGGGCTTGGCCGCGATAGTCGTAGCGTTGCCCGTGAACGTCGTTGAAGAAGCTGAAGTTCTGCCCCACCGTGGCCCACACAATCACGAAGTTGCCCGCGTTGTCCATAGCCACCGCCGGGTTGAACTGCTGATTGGCAGCGCCGGTCAGATCGCTATTGACGCGGAATTCGCCGCCGATGGGTGTGCCGACCGAGTCAAAGCGTTGGGCGTAGATTCCCCAAGTGCCGTCAGGGTCCTGGTCCTGGCTCTCCCAGGCGATCACGAAATCGCCGTCGGCGTCCATCGCCACCGCGGCGTTTCGCTGGTGGCCGGCGGTGAACGTGTTGACGCGCTTCTCGCCGCTGTCGCCGAAGAAGTCCTCAATCGGGTCGTTGTTCCGGTCGTACATGCGGAAGTAGACGCCCGCTCCGCTCGGATTGCCGGGATCGTCCTGGCCGTAACTGGTCCAGGCGACCACGAAATCGCCGTCGTGGTCGACTGCCAGCGAGCGGGTAGTCTCCTCGCGGGCCAACCCGGTGCCAAAGGATGCCGAGAACCGCTGTTCAAAAGAGGTCTCCTCATTGATACGGAACTCCGCTCCCAATTGGGCCCCGGCGGCCACGGAAAAATGAAACCTGAATCCGTCCTGACCCGTTCCTGCCGGAGCCGTGCCGGGAATCCCGTCATAGTTGCCGTCCAACGCGTTGATTCCGTCGGTGATCTGGTCGCGCGCGGTCAACACGTAGTCTCCGGGCGTCAGCGGTGAGCTTCCCGGGTTGAAACCATTGCCGTCGAAGGTGACGGTGGCTTCGTACTTGCGCGATACCGGGTTGCGTCCGAAGACAATGCTGCTGACCCCGTTGGGAATCTGCGTCCCATTGCGCTCCAGGGACCAATTGACCGGGTTGAGAACACTGTCCCTGCCGAGCACTCCGTCTTGCCTGGAAAGATCCTCGTTGAAGACCACGACCAACTGTTGGATACCCGGCGCTTCAGGCGACAGCACGTAGTCTTGCAGCACTCGTTCTCCGCCGACGTCCAGCACGTCGGTGACCAGCGGGCCGCTGAAGTCCATGACCGGAAAGGTTGCCGAACTGACCATCTTGTAGACTTCGGTGACGGAGGGCCCGACGCCTACTCCCGTCCAGGCGACGACGAAGTTTCCGTCGGCGTCACTGCCGATGGAAGGAATCCACTGATTGCCGTCCGTAATGCTGTTGACTCGGGATTCTGCTCCTGCGCGGACTCCGGTGGACTCGAATCGTTGGTAGAACACGCCGTTCTCGGAGGTGTCCTCTTGGCCCAACTGGTCGCCGAATCCGCTCCAGGCCACGGTGAAGTCACCCGAGTAGTCCATCGCCACCGACGAGAACAGTTGGTCCGAGGTGATCGTGGTGTTCACCTGGAACTCCGGCCCGGCGGCCAGGTCCACCGTGATCCGCAGCGACCACGCATCCAGCCGCTGTTGGACGACGTCCGTGTTCCACAGGTGATTGTCCCTCATATCGTCGATCACCAATTGCCAGGTCCCCAAGGTGCTCTCGCCGTCGAAAGCGGAAAGCGACTGTTCGGGGACGTGCGGGCCAACGTAGGCCGGCGACGCGGCCGGGCCGGCAATGAACACCGTGGCCTCGTCGTCCAGCTCCGTTCCGAGGAAATCCGGTCCTTGGTCGGGCAAGAGTTCGAATAGCTGAACCGTCGTGCCCGTCTGCACATGGACCAGGAACACCTGCATGTCCTGGCTTTCCGGAGTGATGATGTCCAAACTGGTGTTCACGTCGGCAATAGGGAAGTCGTCCACGACGTCGATGGTCGCGATCACGATTCCCGTTTGGGGAGGGTCGTCCGGAATAGCAAGGGGGACGTCGGTAGTCGAATAGTACACGACCGTCTGATCGTCGGGGCCCAGAGGTCGAAGGATCCGCCGGCCGAAGATTCCCCAGCCGTCGCCGTCCTGGCTGGAACTGGACCAGGTGACCACAAACTGGGTGCCCTCCAGGCTCACACTGACGTCGGGATACCGTTGGTTGCCCACCACGGTCTGGTTGACCATCAGTTCCCCGCCGAGCACGCTTACTTGAGGCGACCCGTCCGAGTGGAAGCTGCGCGCGATGATGTCGTCTCCGACGCCGTTCTGATCGCTGGTCCAGGCGACCACGAAGCCGCCGTCCTTGTCCATGGCAACGCTGGAGAACTGTTGATGGCCGGTCGTGGTGATGTTCACCTGGGACTCCGGCGCCAGCGGATGTCCGAACGAATCGTAGCGTCGCGCATAGACGCCGTAGCCGTAACCCAACTGTTGGTTGTCCTCCTGCCCGTAGCTGGACCACGTGACCACGAAGTCGCCGTCGGTGTCCATGGCCACGTTGGACCACTTCTGGTTGTTGGTGGTGTAAGTATTGACCCTAAACGGTTCGCCCGCGACCGTGCCGTTGGCGTGGAACCGGCGCCCGTAGATGTCTTGCTCCTCGTTGAGACCGTCGCCGTCCTGGTCGCGGTAGTTGGTCCAGGTGACCACGAAATCACCGTCCTGATCGCTGGCCACGGTGACAAAGCGTTGGTCATCTCGAGCGAACTGAGGGTCCGTGCCGGAGGGTGTCGCTTGGAAGAAGACGGGGTTGGTCGCGGCAGGGACTCCGTTGGCCTCGTAGATTCGCACGAAGGCGCGATCGTGGCCCAGTGAGGGGTCGTAAGCCGTCCAGGCGACGATGTGATCGCCGTCCCCGTCGACGGCTACCGCCCCCGGAGTCTCAGGGTACGTGCGGCCGTTGAGGCCGGACCCCACCGGAGGATCCTCCGTAACCGGCACCTCGTTCCCCGTTCCCACCACCACGATGAAGTCGCGCGAGAAGTTGGCGCCGCCGATCGTGAACCCGGTGTGCCCCAGAGGGTTTCCGGCCTTGTCGCGCAGACCGCTTCGAGGAGTCGACGGCCCCAGCGCTTCGATCGTATAGAGGCCGCTGCCCAGCGGGAAGAGCCCCGCTTCGAGGCCGTTGCCGTCGAGGGTGAAGACGGCTTCCCATTTGTTGCTGGGGATCGGATCGAGGCCGTAGGCGTCGGCCAGTTCGGAAGCCCGATTCATACCGAACTCGATCGCGACAATTCCGCCCGGCACATCCACGCCGTTCTGAGACAGCCGGTAGTTTTTCGGATTGGTGGCGCTGTCGAGAATGACCCGCACGTTGGCCGGGACCGGCTGATTGGCGTCCTCGGCCAGCTTCAGCTCGGCCAGGGCCCAGGCCAGCGTCTCGTCGTCGAAGACCGTCAGGTCTTCGTCGAAGATCAGCACCATCTGCTGCACCGGACCTTCCACCGTGCCGAACGGATCCACACGCATTCCGTCCGGAGCGATCAGGTCGGTGACCCTTGGGCCGGCGGTGTCGGTGTCCTCATTGAAAGTGCGGAAGTAGATGTTCTGGTTGGAAGGATTCCCCGGAACTTGACCGACACTCGTGCCCAGGCCGTGACCGGAAGTAAACTCTTCGTACTGCGTCCAGGCCAGTACGAAATCGCCGTCCGGCTCCATGCCGATCGAGACATCCGTTTGCACCGTGCCGGGGTCACCGGTGGTGTGCTCAAAGACTTCCGGGAATCGTAGCGAATCGTCGTGCCCCGGCGTGGTCTCGGTGGCAAATACGAATCCCACCATCGCCGGCGTGCCGGCGGGGGTGCCCTGAAAGATCGTCGGCTGGTCCGTGCCGCCACTGTTGCCGGCGAACGTGACCACGAATTCGAACGCCGATCCGGCGGTGTACCCCACCTGGACCCCCCCGAAGCCGGCCGCGTCCAATTCCGTCTGTATGGCCGCAGCCGTCGCGGCCGGATCCGCGCTGTCGAACATGATATCCGCGGTCGTGACGAGGTTGAAGTTGTTCGGATCGAACCACGACAGGGCAAAGAAACCATCGCTGGTCACGCTGAACGTGAGGGTCTGCTCCTCGTCGACCGCGTCCGTGGTGAGGTTGTTGCCGTTGGGGGCGACGTACATCAGCATCGGGGTGTCGTGCACCTCGCCCTGGAAGGTCACCTCGAAGACGTAGTCGGTCGGCTGAATCCCGGCGAAGAAGCCCGGGAAGAACGCGTCGTCCCAGAGCAGGTCCCAGGGCGTGCCTTCGCGATCGGTCAGCTCGTCGCCGCCGAAGAAGAAGCCGGAATAGAGGTACCGCACGTCGACCGGCCCCTGGTAGGTGACCCCGGGGGTGTCGTCCCAACTAACGCCGGTACGGACCGCCCCCTCGATGGCCGCCTCGATGTTGTCCGCGGTATCGAACGGGTCAAAAAAGTTGTTGTCTATGTTCGCCGCGAAGGTGACGTCGTCCCAGCCGTTGCGGTTGGGATGCACGATCCGCAGCGTAAGGTCTCCGCCGGTGACGGATTGGTCGATGGCGATCATGTAACGCGCGTTGCTGCCGTCGCGCTGCGAGTTGGCCACGCTGTCGCTGAAGAGGTTGTTGAGGCTGGCGGGCGCCGCGGCGGCGTCCCAACGGCTGAACAGGATTCCGTTGGCCTCGCCGCGCACCAGTCCGGCGGCGTCGTCGAGAATCACCCGCAGCCGGCCAAGCTGCAAATCGGTGGCCCCCAGCGTGGAAGCACGGATCAGCACTTCCTCGATGGTGGCCGTGACGTCGCCGCTGGGCTCGTGAGGGAAAAAGGAGCTGTTGTTGGCGTCGGCGTGGTAGCTGAGATAGTAATCGATCGGCAAGAATTCCAGGGCCGGATCGAAGAAAGCCAGCAGGTCGCTGTTCCGGGTGACGTTGATCTGCTCGGCCAGATGCTGCCCAAACACCAGGTAGTCCAAGGGTGTGTTTGGCCGAAGGCTAAATACGGGATCGACCATCTCCGCCACGTCGGCACCGAAGCCGTCGTAGGCAATTACCACGTCGCCGTCGGCGTCGACGGCCACCTGGCCGCTCCAATGATTGAGGGGCCACATCGGCACTTCGTTGTCCGGATCCAAGCTGGCACTGTTGGCCCGGAACGTATCCCGGATGACGGCCCCGGAGACGTTGCCCCCGTTGTCGTACAACTCGTACATCCGGGCGCGAACGCCTTCGGACGTGATGCCGATGTTGTCGGCGTCGATGTCTTCATCCCAGGCAACGATGAAATTGTTGTCCAGATCGAAGTCGAGGGTCGACCTGGCCGCCCCGCCCACGTTGAACTGGGGCAGCAGTGTCGTCCCGTCGGGCGCGTAGGCCTCCACGTTGATCGCGGAAATGATGGGGTCGTCGACGAGGAAATTGGCATCGTCGGTCTCCGTCCAACTGACGGCGAAATGTCCGTCCACACTCAGACCCACGTAGGGGTCGTAGTGGATCGACGTGTCTTCCGCGTTGACCAGCCACTCGCCGCCCAGCGGGTTTCCATGGCGGTCGAAGCGCTGGGCGACGATGCCGTTGAAGTAACTCAGGTCCTGGCCCAGATTGGCCCAGGCGATCACGAAGTTGCCCGCCTCGTCCATGCCCACCGCCGGTTGGAACTGGGCATTGGTGGTGAACGTGTTCACCCGGAAGGTGTACTGGTCCGGCGACGCGTCGGTCGCGAAAACGTTGGCCGCCAAGGGAGTTGCCGGATCGGCGACGTACTCGATCAGCGGATGGTCGACGCCCGCGCTGGCCCCGCCAAAGCTGACCTCAAACTGGTACGGATCCCCCAAGGACGCCACGGCCACCGTCACGTCTTCGTACCCCGCGGCGATCAACTCCTCCTCGATCGCCGTCGCCACGCCCGCCAGGTTGCTGCTGTCGAACTGCATCGTCCCGGTCGTCGCCTCGCCGATCGTCAACCGAAACGGCCCGCTCAGCGGCGGAATGCCCGTGGCGTCGAAGGTCAGTATCTGCACGTCCACCGTGTCGGGCATGGCCATCGACCGCACCCCCGGCACGACCCGGCCGGGAGCAAACTCCGCCGGGTCGACCACGCCCATCGGCGTGAACCGCCGCGCAAAAATGTCCGACATGCTGCCGAAGAGCACCGAATCGGAAACGTCCTCCTCCCAGGCGATCACAAACTCCCCGTCGGCGTCCATCGCCACCGCCGGGTTCCGCTGTTGGATCACGTCCGGAAGAGGCGTTATCGGATTGTCCGGCTCTTCGGGATTGACGCGGAACTCGTCGCTGGACTCCTTCAACGTGACCATGTCGATCCGCGTCGAAGAGATCAGCGAATTGCCCAAATCGTCGGTGACTGCCGTGATCTTCAGTTCGGGATGGTTCTTCTTGCCGGCGTCGCCGGTATACCGAACGTCGAACACCTGGCCGTCCAAGTTACCGAAGCGGACGTCGACCTGCGCGTCCAACGCCGAGGGCCCCGCCTGCGGCAGATACTCGATCTGCGGCGGCAGGGTATCCGTCGGGAAAGCCACTTCGAACCGATACGGATCCGCCCAACTCGTCGCGTCGACGCGGACTCCCGCGAAACCGGCGGCCACCAGCTCCGCCTCGATGGCGGCAGCCACCGCCGGTACGTTGCTGCTGTCGAATTGGATCGCGGCGGTTACCCACGGTCCGATCTTCAATTGGAAGGCCCCCGTCAGCGGTCCCGGCTGGTTGGCGTCGAAGACCAGCACTTGCTCGTCCGGATTGGTGATCCCATAGACGGCCTCAACCGAGACCGACGGGGCGCCGGCCCGCATCGACTGAGGGACAAAGTAGGGGCCCTCAAGGCCGGGAAAATCCGGTATCCGGTCTCGCGGTGGGAAGTCGATCGGGCCAATCAAGAAGTCCTGCGAGGTCTGGAAGGCGAAGGTCTGCTCCAGCGCCCGGGCCGTCAGAGCGGGGTCGTCCGGCGAAATCGGAACGTTGTTGATCAGCACCGGCTCGCGGACCGTCGAGGTCACCACCGCCGGAAGAAACCCGGTGGCAAAGTTGACGTTTTCCACCGTCAACTCCGGCTGGTCCTGGCCCATCGACGCAGCGCCGAAGTGGATCAAGAACTCGTGGGGACTGATTGGCTCCACGATCACGTCGTTCAGCTCGCCGCCCAAGCCCTGCAGTGCCGTCTGGATCGTCGCGGCCGCGCTGCGCAGATGCTGCCCGGGACTCACGCCCAGCGGCGGCGTCTCCTGGTAGATGATCGTGGTCGTCTCCCCGCCGCTGATCACGCCGTTGCGGTCCAGGTCGAATCCCAGGGTGAACATACCCCAGAGGTCCTCCTGAAAGCTGATCAAGCCGATGCCGCCGAAAAACGGATCGTCCGGGTCGAAAGCCGGTTTGTAAGACGCGGTGATCTGAAGCTTCTGGATCTCGTTGCCGCCGTAGGTCAGCGAAACGCTCCCGAAGGACCCGGCCACGTTGTCCTGGACCACCTCGTCCGGCAGCGTGATCCGCTGCACTTCGTCGGTGAAGTAGCGCGCATAGATATTGGCGTCCACCATCGGCATCCCGGTATCCGGGTCGATGATCGGCAACGCCTGACCCGTGATCGGGTCGAGGATCGGGGCGCCGGTGGCCGGGTCCTGCTGGTACAATTCCTCGCGACGCGTCCAGGTGACCACGAAATCGCCGTCGTTGTCCGCGGCCAGCGACTGGCCGGCAATCGTGGCCGGAACGTACACGCCGGCGGCCGCATCGAAGTTCAGATTGACCACCGACTGGTTGACCAGCATGTCGTCCACGTGGCCCGGCGAGACGCTCAACAGGACCCGGTCCTCCAGAGGATCGATCAGCAAATGCCGGGTGGCGCTCTCGCTAACGCTTCGCTCCCTGCGGCGGGTGAAACGGTGGCGGACGCGCTGTATGCCCGACGCAAGGTGTCGAAGATTCGGTAATCGGAACAAAGACATCTTCTTGATTCCTCTGAGTTAGTTTCCGGAATCCCGAGGTAAATCGCCTGCGACCTCGGAATCGGCGATCTCGGGCGCGGCGATCTCGGCAGTGGGGATCTCGGAACCGGGACGCAGCCAATAGCAAGAATCCGTATTCGTAATCGCCTGATGGACCCCCGGCCTGTCGAGGTTGAGGATCGTCGGACGATGGACGCCCGGAAGAAACTGGACGTCGTAAATCTCTTCGCATCCCACCGTGGATTCGAAGAACCCAATCTGTTGCCCGCTGCGCGTGTCCACCACCGCCACGCCGCAGAGCAGCTTGTCGCAGCGTTGTTGCACGGGCAGTCCGCCGAAAATGTGCTTCTCGCGGATCTTCGAGAGCCCCACCAGGGCGTACGGACCCGCGAAGCAAAGCCCCCGCAAATAGCCCGGCAACTCGCAGACCACGCTGCTTTGCCCCGAATCCGGATCGACCAGCCACAACTGGCCGCCCCCGGAGTTCAACACCCACAGCCGGCCGTCGTGCCAGCGGGGAGAATGCGGCATGGCCATGCCGCCGACGATGATCTCGTCGGTCTCTACGTCGATCAGCACCCCGCCGCCGGCCTTGTTCCGGCGCCACCCGCCGGGCTCGTCCGTGGTCCCCAAGGCCGTGACGTACCGGGCTCGGCCGTCGCGGATCGCCAACCCGTTCAGGTGACAGCGGTCCTCCGGAACCAGGTCGGTGACGAACGTCGGCTTCCAAACGGGCGTGAAACTGAAGTCGTAACTCAACCTCGCCAAGCAGGAAAATCGTGAGGCCACCAGCAACAACTCCTCGCCCGCAAACGCCACGTCGTGCGTGTTCAGATCGCCCGTATGGTACGTCGCCCGCGGCAGGTACAAGGCATCGTATCGCCCGGGTTGGTCTTCGAGGTAGTCGTGGGCCAGCAGCGGCGCGTTGGCGAGTATCCACAGGGTGTGCCGTGTGGCCACCGCCAACCGGTTGCCGGCGGCCGCCAATCCCAACGGCTTGTCGAACTCGCGCATCAACAGCGTCACCTGGCGCCCGTCGAAGCCGATCATCGCCACCTTGCCCGCCTGGTACGTCGACACCGCCAGCGAGCCTCCCGCCTGGGCAAGCCATGCCTGGAAGGAGGGCGTCGCGGCGCATTCGATGCGAACCGGTTCTTGTGGGATGGTCTGTTGATTCATGCCGCTGTGAATTCCGTGGAAAAGAAACGCAAACAAAAACGGATAGCCCTATCGACCGGGAATGGGCCCGCGCCGCCACACGACGGGCCGCTCGAGAAACCGGGTCCCATCGCGATGCCCATACCGCCCATCCGCGCGGACACGCCGCAGCTCCCGGATCGCTCTTCTCATTGTCCCGTGCCTCGAAAACGGAGCCCAAGACAACGGATTCTCTTGCCGAATCCGCGCCAAAGCTCCACGCGTCACTAATTCATCTGAAACGATTTCCGTAATAGTGTCAAACAGATTGTTTACCCGGCGGCCGAAATGGAAGCGCCGCAATTGCTTACGAGAATTCTCGCCTCCCGTTTTTCTTAGCTTGACCATCTTATCATGATCGAATTGCGTGGGGACGTCAAGAGTTTTCTGCGTCGGCAACCCGGGCTAAACCGGCTGTTCTAGCCCTCATCCAGAAGCTGGAGCGTCCGGGAAATGGGTTGCAGATCGCCGGTGGTACACGACCACCAAGAAGTGGTATCGCCAGCGTCGCGACAGGCAGCTGGGCCGGCGTCCGATAGTCGACTCGGCACAAAAGATCACCCGCAGGCAAATCGCCCAAAAAGGCCCTTACCTACAAAGATCCCAGCACGGGCGAAAAGTTCCCCAAGTCGAGGGCTGCCGACCGATTTTTCGCTCGTCGGCGACCGCGAAGGGAATGGTCCCAGCCCCCGAATTTGGAGGTGAGGCAAAAAAGAAGGCCTCCACAGGTGGGGCAGGAACCTGAGGAGGCCAATCCATCAGGGCTTTCGCCCTGTCGGATACTGTTGAGCGATTTAGTATGTTGGGATTCTCGACCATTGCAAGGCCGATTCCTGAGAAAAAGCGTAGCAGTTGCCGCAAACCAGGAACCCAGGTTCGGTAAACCACATTCGCGCCTTTTGTTGCATGTGGTTTCTACTGAAGCACTAGTCTTGTTCTGCAAGGACCTCGTTGCGAACGCAACGCCGCACCCTGTTTTCCAAAAATCGGTTTCGGGCGTATACTAGTACGGAGCGCATGGGGGCTCGTCGATCTGTGTCATATCCAGGGTATCAGCTATAACCTTCTGTAGTGCCCTCTTCAGTATTAATGGAGCCCGTACGATGGTCCGTCGCAAGATCACACCAATCGCCGTTCTCGTTGGGATGCTGATCGTCGCCGCTTCAGCGGTGGCTGAGCCGCCCGCCGATCGACCGAAGGAAAAACCCAAGAGCCAGTTCTTGCGTTTGTCCCGCGGCGCGGACAAATCGCCGCTGGCGCTGGAGGCGGCGATCGTACGGTGCACACCGCTGGACCGCACCAAGCCGGGGCCCACCGTCGATCTGGTGGCCGCCGTACACATCGCCGAGAAGAGCTATTATCAGTCGCTCAACCGCGAGTTCCGCAAATACGACGCCGTCCTCTACGAGTTGGTGGCCCCCGAGGGCACCAAAGTCCCCAAGGGTGGCGGAGCCGGCGGAAGTCCCGTCTCCATGCTGCAAATGGGCATGACCGATATCTTGGAGTTGGAGTTCCAGCTAACGGGGATCGACTACAGCCAAAAGAACATGGTCCACGCCGACATGTCGCCGCAGCAGTTCGCCGATTCGATGCGCCGCAAAGGCGAGAGCTTCTTCACGATGTTCTTGCGCCTGCTGGGTTACGCCATGGCCAAGCAGAGCCAGGGCACCGGGTCGTCAGACATGCAGTTGCTGATGGCCCTGTTCGACAAGAACCGCGCCTTGGCCCTGAAACGGGTGATGGCCGAACAATTCGCGGACATGGAGGGAACGCTCATCGCGCTGAACGGCCCCGACGGCTCGACGATCATCAGCGAGCGAAACAAGGTGGCGTTGCAGGTATTGCGCAAACAGATAGCGGCGGGCAAGCAGAAGATCGCCATCTTCTACGGGGCCGGACACATGTCCGACCTCCAGAAACGGCTCCGCACCGACTTCGGCCTGACCCCCACCAGCACCCGCTGGCTGGTCGCCTGGAACCTCAGGGACAAACCGAAACCGAAGCCGTCAGCGCCCCCGACCCCGATACCCGCGGTCGGCCGCTGATGAAATCAATCCGTGGTTGTCCTGACTCCGGGCTCCTGACTCCCCGCGGAACGCAGTCCGCGGGCGTTTTGCGCGGAGTTGAAAACTCTGACCCCTGGCCTCCTCAATACCGCATCACTTTCCTCATCAGCCACGCCCCCCAGCCCAACAACAGTACGTTGCCGGCCCACACCGCATAAGGCGGAACCGTCCCCCCCTTCGCCCCATCCACGCCGTACGCAAGCAGGGGGTAATATACCACCAAAATCGGTAGAAAACAGAGGAAGAAGCTGGTCAGGAAGTCGCGGTTGCGAAGGCGGATCGCCATCGGCGCTCCCACCCATGCAAAACACAGGCAACTGAAGCCCGCAGACCATCGCCGGTGGGGTTCGGTCAGCAAGCGATAGAGTCGGGCCCGGGCGAGCATCAGCCCGTGCTGCAACCGCTGCCACCGCTCGCCGACCAGCCCGCCGAAATCGCCGGAGAGCATCTGGTAGGCGGCGCGGGTAGCCAGTTCCCGTTCGACTCTTGCGATCGTTTCCCGCTGCTGGATCTTCTGTTCGGGAATCACGCGAAGCGGAAGCCACGAGGGCAGCGCCGTGACGTTTTTCGCCCGGCTGGCGTCGGGTAAGAGGATTTCCTTCTCTAGAACGTCGGGGAAGGTGTAGGTTCCCTTGCCGGGCACATCGACGCACCCGTCGCGGAGAATCACTTTCAGCACCCCTTCGGTCAAATCGGAGCGCAACTCGGCCTCCTCGGCGGTGATGTCCATGCGCGTGCCTTGCGACTCCAAGGTCAGCACGGGCTTGATCAGCTTGCGGCCCTCGACCCGTTTGACGTTGATGGAGAAGTAGGGCGAACTGTAACTCTTCCGCGATTTCAGCATGCTGTAGGCGATTTCTTCGACGGCCTCGATCACCACCCGGTGCGCCCCGTGCCGGCCCCAGGAAACGGCCAGATCGTTCAGCCAGACCGTCACCAGGCTCAGCAGAAAAGCGACCACGAAAGTCGGCATCAGGATCGCCACCGGCGAGATCCCCAGCGCCTTGGCGGCCACCACCTCGTTGGAGCCGGACATCCGGCCGTACAGGCTGCTGATCGCCAGCAGCAGGGTGACCGGGACGGCGATCCGCAGTGCGTCGGGGAGGATGAAGGGAATCAGCCGCACCACGTGCGACAGCGGCAAGCTCTGATTGGCCGCTTCACGAACCACCCCGACGATCAGCATCAGCAGCGTCAAGGTGGTCAACGATATCAGGAATACCTTGGTCAGCTCGACCAGGACATATCGGGTTAAGATGCGCATGGGCCCGCTAGTTTCGTGATTGCCGGGGGCCGGGTCAATACCACTGATACGGATCTGCCTGACCCCCGGTTCTCGGCTTTACAGCACGGCCGGAATCCTGGATACTACCGCATCGGGGGGAGTACTCGGATTGTGGCTTCCCACGCATCTTGCCCGACGGCCGGCAAATCACGAAGGAGCGGACACGGATGGCTAAGTTGTCGATGAACGAGACGACGACCTTTCGTTGGTCGTTCGAGGAGGACGTGGCCGGCTACGCAAAAGCCGGCATTTCGGCCATGGGCGTATGGCGGCAGAAACTGTCCGACTGCGGACAGGCCAAGGCCGTCGAGTTGCTCCGCAGCAGCGGCCTGATGGTTTCCCATTTGCTGTGGGCCGGCGGGTTCACCGGCAGCGACGGCCGCAGCTATCGCGAGAGCGTCGAAGACGCCGGCGAAGCCTTGCGGACCGCCGTCGCACTGGGCACCGACACGCTGGTCGTTTACAGCGGGGCCCGCGCCGGCCACACCTACAATCACGCCCGGCGTTTGATCCAAAGCGCCTTGGACGAACTGATTCCCATCGCCGAGAAGTTGGGCGTGACCTTGGCGGTCGAACCGATGCATCCCGGCTGCGCCGCCGGATGGACCTTTCTGACCTCCATCGACGACGTGCTGGCGCTGCTGGGAGCGGTAGGCAGTTCGCAGGTAAAGATGGTGTTCGATACGTACCATTTGGGCCAGGACCCGGGCATTGTCAACCGCGTGGCGGAGATCGCTCCGCACGTGGCGATCGTCCAGCTCGGCGACGCACGATGCCCGCCCGACGGCGAGCAGAACCGCTGTCGCCTCGGCGAAGGCAACGTCCCGCTGGCCGAGATCGTGGCCGCGTTTGGGCGTGCCGGCTACGACGGTTACTACGACGTGGAGTTGCTGGGCGAAGAAATCGAAACTTCCGATTACGACTCGCTGCTAAAGCACGCCAAGCAGGCGTTTGCGGAGTTGGCCGGCGGCGAGCAGTAGGTAGTAGGCAGTGGATAGTGGATAGTGGATAGTGGAAAGTGGGTAGTGGATAGCACTTGGGGTTCGCTTCCAACGCCCACGGGCTGCGTCCCGTGGGGTAGCGGAAAGTGGTTTTGCACAAGGTCGTTTAGCCGCCGCGGCCACGCGGTGTTTGTTCTCATGTCGCTCTGGTTTCGCCGCAAGGACAAACAAGGCCGGGTGCACTACTACTCGATAAACATCTCCTTACTCGCCGTGATGACAATGCTGGGAATAGCTCTCGCTCTGTTGCTTTCCCTGCTTCAGTCTTGCCGAGACTGGGCCCAGTCGTTCCAATAGGAGCATGCTTGTCGTCAACGACCGGATCAAGATCCCGTTGCGGGAGTTCCAATTCACCTTCTCCCGCAGTTCCGGGCCGGGGGGGCAAAACGTCAACAAGCTCAACACGAAGGCGCTGTTGCGCTGGCCGGTGCTCCGCAGCCCGAGTCTGCCCGAGGCGGTCCGCCGCCGGCTGCTGGCGAAGGTTCGCCGCCGGGTCACCGCCGAGGGCGATCTGCTGATCACCAGCCAGCGGTTTCGCGACGCCGGCCGCAACGTGGCCGACTGTCTTCAGAAGCTGCACCAAATGTTGACCGAGGCGGCCGTGCCGCCCAAACGGCGCAAACCGACCAAACCCACCCGGGCGTCGGTCCGCCGCCGCCTGGACCAGAAACGAAGACAATCGCAAAAGAAACGCCAGCGCCGGCCGAGGCTGGACGACTGAGCCGGGGATGTCGATCGGCCCGGGAACTGATATAATGGGCCGGGTGGCCACCAACCGCCGCGTTTCTCGGGAAAGTCAGTCTTCTCATGTCCGACCGCCAAGATATCGACCATGTCCTCCGCGAGTGGTCCTATCAGCCGGGAGTGATCAGTGCGCGGTTGGTCCGCGCCGAGAACGGGCGCGAGTTGCTGCAAATGCGGATCGAGATGGGCCTGTTGCAGATGGAGACCAGCGGGCGCCCCGACGGCCAGAGGCCTGAGGGAGCCGAAACCTATCTCGACCAACTGATCCAGGAATCCTTTGGCCAAGGCGAATCGGCGCAGCTCAACGAGGACCAGTGTTTCGAGGTGGACCGCGAGTTCCTCCAGTACTACCACCGGCGGATATGCTACCTGGCGTTGCGGGAATTCGACCGGGCGGTCACCGATGCGGACCACACCTTGGCGCTGATGGACTTTGTGGCCGAGCACTCGCCCGAGCCCGACTGGACGCTCTCGCACGAGCAATACCGCCCCTTCGTGCTCTTCCACCGCACGCAGGCCGCCGCCATGGCCAAGCTGAAGGGATCGGCCGCCGAGGCGGCGATCGAGGAGATCAATCGCGGGCTGGATCGCATCCGCCAGGCGTTCGTGACGATGCAGGTCGAAGAGCGTTTCGACGAGGACGAGCTGGTGGCCCAACTGATCGAGTTGAAGGAGTCGCTTCGGCAGGAGTATCAACTCGGGCAGACGCTGGCCGAACAGTTGTCCGACGCGGTGGCCAACGAAGAGTACGAACGGGCCGCCCGACTCCGCGACGAAATCTCCCGCCGCAGCGGTCCGGCGTAGGCGATACCGTCACGTTTGCCATTCGCACCGTAAGTCGTCAGCCGAGTTGGTGGCTGAGCTGCTTCAGCGCCGGGTAGAGTTGTTTGTAGATGGGGAACCATTCGGCGTAGCGGGCGGACAGTTCCGCATCCGGTTCGTAGGTCTTGCCCGGCTTGTAGACGCGTCCGAACGCATCTTCTTCGTCCCGGAAGAGTCTCACGCCGATGCCGGCCAGGATGGCGGCGCCCAGGGGGGTCGCCTCTTCGACGTCGGGGACCTCGATCGGACGGCCGAGCACGTCGGCCTTGTTCTGCATCCAGAACTCGTTGCGGGTGGCCCCGCCGACGGCGATGAACTTGTCGAGGCGCTTCCCCAGGTTTTCCTCCACCGTGGTGACGATGTCGAGAAACTGATAGTCGAGCCCTTCGATGATGGCCCGGAGCACGTCGCCGGCGGTGGCCAGGTTGCTTAGGCCCACGAAGGCGCCCAAGCTGCGGTTGTCGACCACCGGGCTGTTGGTTCCCGACATGTGGGGTAAAAACATCACGCGCCGGGCCCCGGGCGGCGAGTCCTTCGCCTCGGCCATCAGGTGGTCCCAGTCGGAGCCGCCTTCGGTTTGGGCCTTTTGCCGGGCCTCCGCGCCGAACTGCTTGCGGTACCATTCCAGCATGTCGGCCGCCACGTTGGCCGCCGAGGCGGCATAGCGGCCGCGGGCGACGTGGGTCTGCACCCACATGCCGGTCTTCTGCAACTCGGGAGTCAACCCCGGCTCGGCCATGGCGATCAACACGCTCTCCCAGGTGCCGATCACGTCGAGCACCACGCCCGGTCGAAACGCTCCCACCGGCAACGTCCCGCAGATGTGGTCGTGGCCGCCGAGGACCACGGTCGTGCCCTCGGGCAACCCGGTTGCCTTGGCCGCTTCCGAGGTCACCTCGCCCAGCACCGTGCCGCTGGGATAGGCGTCGGCGAGCAGCCGGCCGTCGATGCCCGAGGCCCGGAGCATTTCGTGCGACCAGCTCAGCTTGTGCTGGTCGAACAGCATCGTGCAGGAAGCCATGCTGTAGTCGGTGGCCCGGCGGCCGCAGAGCATGAAGTTCAAGAAGTCCTCGATCAGCAGCCACTTGTCGGTACGGGCGAGGATTTCCGGTTCGTGCTCGGCCATCCAGAGGATCCGCAGGGCCGAGCAGATGTGCCACAGCGTGTTGCCGGTGGTAGCGAAGGTCTTTTCGGCCCCGATATGGTCCTTCCACCACTGAAGCTGCGGGCCCGTGCGGGGACAGTGCCAACTGATAAACGGGTAGAGCCACCGGCCGGATTCGTCGATCGGCACGCCGTCCATGCCCATGCCGGTGACGGCGACGGCCTTGATCTGCCGAGGGTCGTCCAGCTTCGACACGGCGTCGCGAACGGCGGCGGCCGTATCGCCCCAGATCTGCTCGGGTTGCCAGACGGCCCATTCGGGATGTTTCTCGTCAGGGTGGACCAGTTCGGTCGGCCGGCTGCCGGCGGCGGCCGCCTTGCCGTCGAGGTCGTAGATCACCGCCTTCAAGCTCGTCGAGCCCAGGTCGATGCCCATTAAGTAGTCCATCGGTTTGCCTTTTGGTTAGCGTGCTTCGTGGCCACCCACTGAGTATGATCATTCGCATTGGCAGAGTGGGAACCAGGCCGCCCGGTCTTTGCCCCGAAGGGGCGTAATTCAACAGCCCAGGGCAATGCCCTGGGACTGAAGACGAAAGGACCACGACAAGCCCTGAAAGGGCGCAACGGGTGCCCCGCGACATTTGTGTTGCGCCCTTTCAGGGCTGTCGCTTGCGTGGCGATTCCCGTTCCCAGGGCGTTGCCCTGGGCTGTTGAATTACGCCCCTTCGGGGCTGACCATCGGATTATCATTTTCCGGTGTGCAACACTCGGCCGCGTTTTGGCGCCCTTCTCGTTCATACTTCGACATTCTTGTTCGACATTCGATATTCACAGAGAAGACGCTAAATCTGGTTCATCCGGAATTCGCGTGCGCGACATCTGGTTAGGGGAAGTACGGGTTCCTCTTCTTCTCTGTTGCCGGGTGGGTCAAAGTGTCGGAAAACACCGCGTCTTGCCACAAACAGGTGAACAGAGAAGAGGAACCCGTACTTCTGTCGTTGAGCAATGTACCTGAATTCCCGATGAACCCTAAATCTCTGTTTTCGCCCCATACTTACCGCATCAACAGCCCCCCGCTGACGTCGACCGTGGCCCCGGTCATGTAGCTGGCACGGTCCGAGGCCAGGAAAACGGTTACGTTGGCAATCTCTTCCGTCTTGCCGATGCGGTGCAGCGGGATCCGCGTCAGGTACTTTTCCTCGTTGGCCTCGAGTGTCTTGGCCGTCATCTCGGTGAACATCATGCCGGGGGCGACGGCGTTGACGGCAATGCCTTGCCCGGCGACCTCTCGGGCCAGCGATACGGTGAAGGAGACGATCGCCCCCTTGCTGGCGTCGTAAGGGGCATGGCCGGTCGTCGAACCGCGGAAGGCCGCCTGGGACGAAACGTTGACGATCCGCCCGGTGCGACCGGCTGCAAGCAAACGCCGGACCATCTCGCGGCTGGTCAGGAACGTACCGGTCAGATTCACCCGGACCGTGTGGCTCCATTCCTCTTCGGTCATGTCTTTGACGTTGCAGGTGGGACAGACCGCGGCGTTGTTGACCAGCACGTCGACCGGGCCGAGCCGTTCTTCCGCCAGGCGGAACATTTCCTCGACGTCGTTTTCGTCGGCCACGTCGCCCCGAACGGCCAAGGTCTCGACGCCAAAGCAGTCGCCGATCTGATCCACCACGGCGGTGGCCTTTTCAGGATTTCGCCAATAATTCACGGCCACCTTGGCGCCTTCGGCGGCCAGTGCCAGACAAATCGCCTTACCGAGTCCGTGCGAGCCGCCGGTAACCACCGCCACCTTGTCCTTCAAATGCAAGTCCATCCAGGTCCTTTCCAGTAAATCCTACAGGGGGAATACCCAACTCGGGTCCGAGGCGAGATCCCTCCCTATTTTGCAGACGGCGGAGGACGTGTCAATCAGCCCGCCAGACATGGCTCTACCGCGCCAAGCCCGGCAGTGGCCGCGCTGACAAGTTCGGTGTGGCGTAGTGGACCGGATTTCCCCGGAGTTCGGCCAGGTGGTCGCGCAAGATCCGTCGCACTTCCAACACGGCGGCCGGATGGATGTGGACGGTGGTGTGGTCGGCCTCGACGGTCAACTCCGAGGCGACTTCGTCGAGGTGGGCGCTCTGCTTGGAAACGACCCCGTCGGTGCCGGCCACGATCGACGTCCACCACTGGCGGTCAGGTATCACGCCCACGACGTTGTGATACGTCACCCACGGCGGTCGCCGGCCGCTGAGCATGGCGCGGAAAATCGGAGAACGGGGAGACAACGAGTCGATGCTCGTCTGGACCTTCAGCAGCGATCGGTCGTGGAACAGCCCCTTGTTGTCGCGAAACAGGGCCTCCTGACTGCTGGCCAACCTCTTCGGCAGGCTGATCAGCTTGCCCAACAGCCATTGGGTGGTCTGGTTGGAAAAACGGGTTCCCCGATGCGGCGTGCCGATGGTCACTACCCGGCGGACCGACGGGTTGGGCTCAAAGAAAAACGTGTTGCGGAGATTCTCGCGGACCTCCGGCTCGGCCTTGACCCGCTCGAACGGTTCGTGGCTGACCAGCTTCCAGTAATCGTCCCGGCTTTGGATCGTTTGCAGCCGGGCAATCAGTCCGCCCATGCTATGTCCCACCAGCACCATCTGGTCCAACGCCGGTTCCTGCCGCAGCGGGTCGAGCAACGATCGGGCCTGGGCCAGATCCTCGCGCATTTGCCTCGCGCTGATCCAGAACGGCTGGCCGGTCGGGTAGAGATAGAACCAGAACTGGTAGTGCTGGCGGATCTCCGGGATGCTCCGCAGATCGTTGAACATCTCCAGCCAGGTCATCGGGCTCGACCACAGTCCATGGATCAGCACCACCGGGATCTTGCCCGACTCGTATGGCTGGATCATGTAAAGCCCCATGATCGGGTCCTGACGGTCCGGCCGCATTTGCAGCAGCGCTTCCGGGTTGAGCAGCCCGACCGTGGCCAACTCTTCCATCTTCGGATTCGACAGGAAATACGCCAAGGGGGTCGTCAGGTCGCTTTCCAACGGCACCATGCGGCCGGCCACCGGGATGTCGATGGTGGTCAGCGGATCGTACAGCTCGAGCAGGCATTGGCGATGCTCGCCGCACTTGCCGATGCACGACTGGGCGTTGGGCCCCTTGGCGTTGGGTAATGGCCGCAAGAATGCCGTGACCGGGAAACTCAAGCCGGGTGGATAATACTTGGCCGCGATCGGCTCGCCCGGATACGACCGGCGAACCGCGATCAACGGGACCCCCAGGCCGTGCGTGCGGTAGTGATTGGCCAGCCCCTTGATCTCGTAGTCGGAGACGAACTTGAAGTGATCGAAGTCTTCGGCCCGCCAGCCGCCGCCGCCGCGGAGCACACAGGTGATGTCCCAGCAGCCGGCGGCGGTGCGGATGGTTTTGGTTTGACCGGGAACGATCCCTTCGCCGAGCATCTCGAGCCTCAACGCCCCCTCCAGCGCGCCGTTGTACAGCTCGCACGCACCGCGATACTGGGGATCGTACGGATTGCGGACCTCCCAAAGTTGCTCGCCGAAAAGGTAGTGGTAGGCGTAAAGCGCCGAGGCGCCGTAGAGGTCCATGGCGATCTTCTTGTCGTACGGCTCGGCCCTCTTGGCCCCCAGGTAGGCCAGTTCGGAGAATGCATAGACCTTCTCCGGCGCCGGATCCTGCTCGATGACCGCTTGCAGCTTCTTCAACAACGGCCGGGGATCTTCCTCGAGTTCCCCTTGCAGATTGTACACCCGCAACACCCGCATCGTCCGCTCGCTGGGCTGGGGGCCTCCCCAAGAAGCAAGCTTCAGCCGATCCACCAGCGGGTTGTTTGGCGACGAGCGGAGCACGACCCCTCGGGTCGAAGAACAACCGGCCAAAAGCAAGGCCGTCAACCCCAGCAGCAGCAGACAGGCAGGTCGAATGTGCTGCCTGTGGGGGACTGAGGTTGGATAACCGGACCGATCCATCACGAGTCTACCGAGACAGCCAGGGCAATTAGGCAACGCAGAGAGACTAGGTAATTCCGGCAACCGAATCCGGACTTACGCACAAATAGGGTCGGCACGATAGAAAGTCCGACCCCACGACGTCAATGGCGGTTTTTCGGGTGCAAATCGCGCTTTGCGTACCGTAGGCTGGGTCGAGCGGCGTGTCACTGGATATCTCCGCCTATGGTAGGCGATTGGACTTATTCTATTGCAGTTTGAACTTCGGCAATCCGAGCGAGGCCCACCTTCCCCTTGATGCCGAGAAAGGTGGGCCTCGCTCGACGAAATGCGCTGCTGGCGTTCTCTCCGACACAATGCAATCCGTCTACTCCCAGTTTTCCTATTAGCCCCGCTCGACCCAGCCTACAATCAATCTGCAAAGCGCGATTTGCACCCCAGCAAGGACGCCCGGCCTTGCAACGGAGAAACTCACGCACCGACGCGAAGAAAATGATTGACCGAGGACTAACGCCACGGTCGTGACGGAGGGTAGGGTCGCAAGGAGACCGGGTCCGGGGAGGAAGCAGCCGGCGGCCATCCGGCCGGGTTGCCCAGGTCGACCACCGGCGAACCTTCGTAGCTGGGCATGGTCCAGAGTTCGACCGGATTGCCTTGCGGGCGATTGATCTGCACGTTGCCCAAGTCCAAACGCAGCGAGAACTGGGCCGCCGGATAGCCGACTTCGACGGAGGTGGGCATCACCAGGCCGCTGGCCGGGTCGCGGCGATGGCCGCTGGCGACGGCGGTGGCGATCAAGCGGTCCTGGGCGTCGTGGATGCGTTGTTCGACGATCTGGCCCCGCACCGTGTCGACAATCGTGAACTTGGTCGTCGCTCCTTCGGGCGTGTTTCGGATCGTGCGAATCTCCACGCGATTGGCCGCGATCGCAAAGGGGCCATGGTGCGGCAGGCCCGGATCGAACTCGGCAATCCCCAACGCCTCGATCAGCCAATACGGATCCACCGGGACCATTTGCCGTGCCCGGCTGGCGGCGAACTGGTCGTGGCGGCAGAAGTAGACGGCCGGCGGGTCGTTCCGCTTGACCCAGAACCAGAAGTGCTGGTCGTTGCTGCCGAAATCGAGTTCCGGGCCGGTCAGCGCTGTATTGGCCTGGAGCCGGAACCGCAGCGGACGCTCGAAAGCCACGCTGGCCCGAAGCGCCGGAAATCCCGTCCCGCTGAGTCTCGCCTCGGTGGTCCAGAAGGAGTGGATCTGGGAGTTGTTGCGATTGACCACCTCGATGACCTGCTGAAGCGTCGGCGAGGGAGGCAGCGCCGGGGGTTGCGGATGGGTGTACTGCCGGATCATGTTCGGGCATTGCGACCCGCTAAGCCCAACCAATCCCACCGCCACCGCCAACAAGAGACCGCGTCGATATCCGTCCATGGATTCTTCCTTGGCTGGCTCTTACTCTAATAGCTTGGCCAGTTCCTCTTGGATTTCATCGATCCGCGACTGTTGGGGGACGGCCGCCGGGACCCGGTAGGTGGTGTCGCGACGGGGACAGTACAGGACCATGATCTCGCGGCCCTGCTCGTCGATTTCGCCTTCCTCCGCACGCATCACCCGGCGACGGACCATCAGCAGCGACAATACGTACCGCATGTCCTGCATCTCGGGCTGGTCGGCCAGTTCGTCGAAGAACTCGAGCATCACGTCGTTCGGCGCCCAGTGCATCCGGTTGGTGTTGCGGTCGGGGATTCGTGATTTCCACCAGGCGATAGTTCCTTGCGGCGTGGCCCCTTGCGACGGAGCCCCTTGCGGCGTGGCCCCTTGGGACAACTCCTGCCAGGCATCGACCGAGTAGTCGTAGCGTTTTAGTTCTGCCCCTTCAGCCACCAGCACCGAAAAGAACCAATCGCCCGGGGCCAGTTCCCGGCCGCTGACGGCGCAATGTTTAGTGCAACGTTGAACTTCGTAGTCCATGGCGGCGGAAGAATACCCGAAACGGGCGTCCGGCTCAATAGGCAGAAAAGAACCGCGAATCGGTTCCCCCGGGTCCGATGCCGATCTGGACCGGCTTGAAACATTTCGGGCAGCACCCTTCGTAAGCGGTCTCGTCCCGATTGACGTAAACCCTGGCGTAGACGTCACAACAGTCGAATCGGATGCCGACGAAACGCCGTCCGACGCCCGGCTGCACCGCAGGCGGGTCGGGCTGCTGATCGCTGGAGGTATCCAGGTTTTCGCCGGTCATTTTTCCTGCGTCCGCTAGGATGCGCAAATTACCCAAACCTGGCTGATCCTTGGCAATGGACGACTCCCCGCAACTCTCTCTTTAGCCGAAGGCCGGTCCGCATCAAAGATCGGTTTGCCGGACGGTTCCACTTCAAGTGTAGGTTTCCGCTGGCGGCCTGGCCGGAGTCTGTCCGGTGGGCTCAGGGGTTGTGAATCATTCGGAAACAACCTGCACGATGGGCCTCCGAGCCCGTCGAATCCAGGGGATTTCGACTCTTCGACGGGCTCGGAGGCCCATCGTACGCATTGATTCACAGCCTCTGACCGGTGATCGGAAAACTGGGCGACTTAGGCAGGCCGGGGTTGCCTGCGGGTCGCAAAAGGCCCCCTTCAACGGTTCCACCAAATGACACCACGCTCCCCCCTTGCCCGGTGACGAAGATAGTGTCACAATAGGCTATAACTGTATTCGGAAAAACCATGTGCATTTGGGCGAACCATGGCCGAAGCTTTTGATCCGTACCTGAAATGGCTCGGGATTCCGCCCAAGTATCGGCCTGCGAACGACTACCGCCTGTTGGGCATCGAACCGTTCGAATCCGACCCGGACGTGATCGCCAACGCGGCCGACCAGCGGATGGCATACGTCAAAGGCTTTTCTACCGGCCCGCATTCGGCACTGTCGCAGACGATCCTCAACGAGGTCTCGGCCGCCCGGATCCGTCTTCTCAATCCCGTCCAGAAGGCGAAGTACGACGCGGCGCTGGACGACCAGATGCATGCGCAACGGCCGGCCAGACCGAAAGCCCCCCAGGCGAAACCGGCCCCGGTCGCGACGCGCCGGCCAGCCTCCACATCGCAGCCGGCGCCGGTGATCTCGATCGATACGGGAGCCTCGGATCCGGTGTCCACTTCGGTGCGCTGCCGAACGTCCGGCGGTTCACGGCCGCCATGGCTGATTCCCGCGGTGATCGGCGGCGGCGTGTGCCTGCTGCTGGGCCTGTTCTTCTTTTTTGGC
>SDBV01001509.1_pt1 | contig 35090 bp, 32 predicted proteins | sample 2277081 | NCBI WGS metagenome assembly SDBV01 (sample SAMN10402039, study PRJNA504765) | marine sediment metagenome | isolation source: marine sediment core GS10_PC15, 223 cmbsf | place: Arctic Ocean: Southern Knipovich Ridge | collected 2010 | reverse complement strand
CGGTGACGGGGGCAAAAAGTGTCGACTGGCCGCTGAAACTGGAATGCTGTGGAGCGCCGGTTAGAGGTGTTAACGACCAATTGTCCATGGATCTGACTGAAAAAAAATTGAACAGCGGAAAAGTAGCCGGGGCTGATTTTATCTGTGTTGCCTGCCCGTGGTGCCATCTGCAATTCGATTCGGTTCAAAGGACCATCACCCAAAAACAAAATTCAAACCACCAGCTCCCTTCCGTTGTTTTTCCTCAGCTGTTGGGGCTGGCCATGGGGATTTCAAAAGATGCCCTTGGAATGGATCAGAATCAAACGGCTGTCGGTAAATTAGACGCCTTTTTATCCCAGGAGTAATCATGTCAAAAGAAAAGATCGGTTCGGTAATGGTTGTTGGCGGCGGTATTGCCGGAATGCAGGCTGCACTCGATGTGGCCGACTCTGGTTATTACGTCTATCTGGTTGAGCGTTCTTCCTCCATTGGCGGGATCATGGCCCAGCTGGATAAGACGTTTCCGACCAACGACTGTGCCATGTGAGTTATTTCACCGAAACTGGTCGAGGTCGGCCGGCATAACAACATTGAGTTACTGACGCTTTCCGAAGTGGCAGGTATATCGGGCGAGGCAGGTCATTTTTCCGTCGACCTCATCCGGCATCCCCGGTATATAGACATGGAAAAGTGTATCGCCTGTGGGATTTGCTCTCAAAAGTGTCCCAAGAAGGTAGTGGATAGTTATGATGCGGGGCTCATTAAGCGGAAAGCGGTTTTTATCCAATATCCCCAGGCGGTTCCGCTGAAATACGCCATTGATGCTGAAAACTGTATCTATCTGATCAAAGGTAAATGCCGGGCCTGTGAAAAATTTTGTCCTACCGGCGCGATTGATTTTAAAGAGCAAAAAAAAACAGAGACTTTAGACGTCGGCGCAGTGATCATTTCTTCGGGATGCCAGGTTTACGACCCTTCGGCCCATGACGTTTACGGATACGGCAAATCTCCCAATATTGTTACGAGTTTGGAGTTTGAGAGAATGCTCGCCTCGGCCGGTCCCTACGGCGGACATCTGGTGCGGCCTTCGGACAAGAAAGAGCCCCAAAAGATCGCCTGGCTGCAGTGTGTCGGATCCCGCGATGTCCATATCGGTGCCAAGGGCTACTGCTCTTCAGTCTGCTGTACATATGCCGTCAAAGAAGCCATGATGGCCAAAGAGCACAGCAAGATAGATCTGGATGCCGCGATTTTCTACATGGATATCCGCACCCACGGAAAGGATTTTGAACGATATTTCAACCGCGGTCGGGATGAAGCCGGTATCCGCTTTGTAAAATCTAAAATCACCCATATTGTTCCAGTATCTGAAACCGGTCGGCAGCTGATCCACTATATCGATGAAACCGGAAACCGGGCGGAAGAAGCATTCGATATCGTAGTGCTTTCCGTGGGCCTTGGCGTGAGTCCATCGGCCGTCAAGTTGGCGGAGCGGGCAAAAATCCGGCTGGATGATTATCAATTCGCAAAGACGTCTGAATTTAACACGGTGGAGACCTCGGTTCCCGGCATTTACGTCTGCGGTGGTTTCGAAGCGCCCAAAGATATACCCCAATCGGTAATTGAATCCAGTGCGGCAGCCGGTATGGCCGGAACCGACTTAACGGAAGTTCGGTGGTCTCTAACCCAAGAAGAAGAGATACCGCAGGAAATGGATGTCTCGGGTGAACCGCCCCGGATCGGCGTGTTCATCTGCCGTTGCGGAACCAATATCGCTGCGGTTGTGGATGTGCCGGCAGTGGTAGAATACGCTAAGACCTTGCCCTATGTGGTGCATGCGGATGAGAATATGTTCAGCTGCTCCCAGGACACCCAAAACAGCATGGCCGATCTTATCAAAGAAAAAGGTTTAAACCGACTGATGGTTTCAGCCTGTACACCCAAAACCCACGAGCCGCTATTTCAGAATACCCTGAAAAGTGCCGGGATGAATAAATATCTTTTTGAAATGGCCAATATCCGTAACCAGTGTTCATGGGTGCACGGGCAAACCCCGGAAGCCGCCACAGAGAAAGCCAAAGAGCTGACACGGATGGCGGTGGCAAAAGTGGCGCTTCACCAGCCCTTGAAGGAACCGGAACTGGAGATCAATCAATCCGCACTGGTTGTCGGCGGCGGAGTTGCCGGCATGACGGTTGCCGAAACCCTTTCCAAACAGGGGTATCACACCCATCTGGTGGAGCAATCCGAGGTTTTAGGGGGACAGGCCCGCCATCTCCACGAAACATGGCAGGGCAACGACATTTCAGAAATGCTGCATCAGCTGGTGGAACGGGTTTCAAAAGATAAAAATATTGATGTTCACCTGAACACCCAGCTCAAAGGGGTGGACGGGTTTGTGGGCAACTTTAAAACCGCTGTCCAAGAATCCGGACAAGACAAAACTCTGGAGCATGGCGTGACCATCCTGGCGTCCGGCGCCGAAGAATACCAACCGGACCAATACCTCTATGGAGAGGATGCCCGGGTGTTGACCGCTTTGGATCTGGATCGAAAATTGATCGATCAGGATCCGGAGTTGGGAAAGAAAAAGACGGTTCTGTTTATCCAATGCGTGGGATCACGTATTCCAGAGCGGCCGTACTGTTCCAAGGTCTGCTGTACCCATAGTGTCAAGAATGCGCTGAAACTGAAAGAGATCAATCCCGAAATGGATCTGTTTATTCTGTATCGGGATATGCGGACATACGGTTTGCGGGAGGATTTGTATCGAAAAGCCCGGCAGGCGGGGGTTCACATCCTGCGTTACGATTTTGATGCCCCCTTGGATGTTTCTAAAAAAGGGGATGACTTGAGTGTGGTCTTTAAGGACACTTCCTTACGGCGACGGTTGGAAATCAAGCCGGACCTGCTGGTGCTCGCCACCGCCATAGTTCCGCCGGCCGACAACCCATTGGGAAAATTTTACAAGGTCACTCTGAATGAGGATGGATTTTTTATGGAGGCCCATGTGAAATTGCGTCCCGTAGACTGTGCCACAGACGGTGTCTTTATATGCGGCCTGGCCCACGCTCCCAAACCGTTGGACGAATCCATTGTCCAGGCCCGGGCCGCGGCAACCCGGGCGGTGACGTTGCTGGCCAAAAAGAAAATCAACATCAGCGGCAATGTGGCTGAAACAGACCCCATGATGTGCAGTTCGTGCGGGGTTTGTGTATCTGTTTGTCCCTATTCAGCGCCCCTATTTAAAACTGAGGGGCCGTTTTCCGGAAAAGCGGAAATTAACCCGGTGCTCTGCAAGGGGTGCGGCCTGTGTGTGGCGTCCTGCCGATCCGGCGCCATTCACCTCAAAGGGTTTGATAATGATCAGATTTTCGCTCAGCTGTTTTCACTGCGTGAAGCGGTCTGAGCGGTTTAAAAAAAATCGGCGCCGTTTTGTATTGAAGCGCCGGATCAACAAGGAGAGAAAGATATGTCCGACTGGGAACCCAAAATTATTAGTTTCTTATGCACCTGGTGCAGCTACGGCGCTGCTGACCTGGCTGGAGTGGGCCGACTGGAGTATCCGGCCAATATCCGGGTCATCCGCATTCCGTGCACCGGGCGTATGAGTCCCAAGTTTTTTCTGTCTGCCTTCAGGGAAGGAGCAGATGCTGTATGGGTTTCCGGGTGACATCCCGGCGAATGCCATTACCTGGAAGGTAATTATTACGCCCGCCGAAAATTTGTACTGTTTCAGAACCTCATGGAGCACATGGGGATGGAGCCGGGTCGGCTTCAATTTTCATGGATTTCCTCGGCTGAAGCCGTCAAATTCGTGGATTTGGTCCGGGAAATCACCAAAGTGGTAAAAGCCTTGGGCCCCAACAAATATTTCCTAAAAGCACCCATTACGGCCCGCACGGATAAGGTGGCTTGATATGATGGGATATGCCCAAAAAATAAGAGAAATTGCCAAAGTACTTTTGAAATCAGGTAAGGTCGACAGTGTCATCGGGTTTCGAAAAGGAACGGTCCCCATGATGAATGAGCCCTGTATCGTGAAAACACCCGAAGATGTGGACCAGCTGGTATGGGACAGCAACTGCGGCATTAACCTGGCCAATTATCTAACGGATCGAAAAGAGAAAATCGGTGTGGTTGCCAAGGGGTGTGATTCCCGGAATATCGTTACGCATATTGTTGAAAACAAAATTCGGCGCGAGCAATTGGTCATCATCGGTGTACCCTGCAAAGGCATGGTCGACCGGCACCGGATCTGTGAGAGTGTTCCGGGCGAAATCCTATCTGTTTCTGAAACAGAACAAGGCATTGGGGTCAAGGGCGATGATTTTGAAAAGAACTTTCAAAAGTCGGATATTTTACAACAAAACTGCACCATCTGCACCCACAAAAACCCGGTGATCTATGACGAACTGGTGGGGGATCCGGTCGAGGAGCAGACGGATGTAGATCGCTATGCTGATGTGCGGCGCATTGAAGAGATGTCCTCCCAAGAAAAACGGGCTTATTTTCAGGAACTCATTTCAGATTGCATCCGCTGTTATGCATGTCGAAACGCCTGCCCGTTATGTTATTGTCCGGTCTGTTTTGTCGATGAGTCCAAGCCCCAATGGGTGGGAAAAAGTGACGATTTTACCGACACGTTGACCTTTCATTACTTAAGAGCGTACCACTGTGCCGGCCGGTGTACCGATTGCGGCGCATGCGAGAGGGCTTGCCCGGTCGGTATCCGAGTCAGGGATTTTACCAAAAAACTTGAAAAAGACTGCTTGGAGCTGTTTGACTGGGAAGCCGGCCTGACGCTGGAACAGCGTCCGCCGTTGGACACTTATCGACCCGATGATCCGGATGCGTTTATTAAATAATGCCCATTCACGACTTTAAAATAAATAATAGAGGTCTCTATTCAGCGATGCGCCATTTTTGTCCTGATCCAATTCTCAAGAGTGCTTCGAAGGGCAAAAAGGACCAATTATTGATCGACACTAAATATTGATCGACACTAAATAAGATTTTATCAAGCTGGAAAACACCATGAAAATTATAAGGATTCAAAAAGAAGACTGGCCGGGCGGGATTCAAACGCTGACCAAAACTTATCAACTGTTTGGACCCGTCAAAAGCGGCCAGTACCATCTGTTTCAACCCATCGATGAAAAGGTGCTTCCTGACTTTTCTTTTTCAAATACCCGGATGTCGGCCAAGTCCCTGGTTCAACCTCAGTCAGAGGTGATGTTTGAATATACGCTGGATGAAAAAAAGGAAGACCATCATATATTAAAGGTGCCCCAAAAAAACGATCAGCCGCACGGCATCATCGGCATTCGGCCGTGTGACGCGGCTGCGTTTCTTCTGGTCAAACGGAATTTTGACACAAAAGATCATCGGGACCCATACTGGGCGGATGCCTATGAGGCGACGGCACTCGTGGGGTTGGCATGCTCGACCCCGTGTAGCAGTTGTTTTTGTACGACTGCCGGGTGCGGACCGTTTCACGAAGATGGGCTCGACGTCCTTCTGGTTGAAACGCCAAACGAGTTTCTGGCTAAATGTCTCACGGAAAAAGGAGAAACGTTTCTGGCAGAGGCCGGATGGGACACAGAAGCCGATCTCGATACAGCAAACCAAAAAATCGATTTGCTTAAAACGGCAGCTGAATCGAAAATTTCTTCACAGATCCGGACGGACCGATTAAGGGAAAAAGTGACTACAGACCTTTACGAAGCCCCGTTTTGGGAGGATGTGTCCTTTTCATGTATCAACTGCGGCGTCTGCACCTATGTCTGCCCCACGTGCTGGTGCTTTGACATCCAGGATGAAAATTGTGGATCAGAGGGGGTCCGGATGCGCAACTGGGACAGTTGCATGTTTCCCCTGTTCACACTTCATGGAACCGGGCACAATCCGAGGGGGACCAAGTTGCATCGGGTACGTCAGCGGTTTATGCACAAACTTAAATATTACGTGGACAAATACGACAACGGCATTCAATGCGTCGGGTGCGGACGGTGCGTGAGTCTTTGCCCGGTCAATATCGATATCCGTCGGGTTAGCGCGTTAATGAATAATTACTGATATTTTGTACCAAGCACAACTCCCTTAATTTTGTTTATCGGGTTGAAAAGAGGAGGTTAGAGGGGATCACCGTGGAGAATCCATATTTACCTTATCCGGTTCGAATTGATGAGATTATCACAGAAACCGAGGATAAGAATTTAAAAACGTTTCGATTTGTCTTTTTGAATCCTGAAGACGAAGGTCGGTTTGCTTACAAGGCCGGACAGTTTGGCGAGCTGTCGGTAACCGGTAAAGGCGAAATCCCCATCGGGATCGCCTCCTCCCCGACCGAAAAAGGGTTTGTAATGTTTACGGTCAACAAGGTCGGTCTGGTTACCAGGCACCTCCATTCCATGAAAACAGGAGATATCATGGGGGTTCGGGGGCCTCTGGGCAACGGTTATCCGTGGGAATTGCTCGAAGGTAAAAATGTGGTGATCATTGGTGGCGGATTTGCCTTTACCACACTGCGATCCTCTATTGTTTACATGATGGCGAACCGGGATCGATTTAAAAATATCACCGTAATTTACGGTGCGCGAACGCCCGGTATGCTGTTATACAAGGAGGAACTGGAAGCTTGGGAGAAGCGTGATGACATTGATATGCATCTGACGGTCGATGGCACTGACGACCCCAACTGGAAGCACCATGTCGGATTTATCCCCACTATCACCGAGCAGAAAGCACCCCAAGGGGATGAAGAGACGTATGCTATCGTTTGTGCGCCGCCGATTGCCATTAAATTTACCCAACCGGTTTTGGATAGCCTCGGATACGACCACGACCATATTATTCAGTCTTTGGAAAACCGGATGAAGTGCGGCATCGGCATGTGTGGCAGGTGCAATATCGGCAAAGAATTTGTTTGCAAAGACGGCCCGGTTTTCACCCTGGCCCAACTCGGCAATTTGCCCAAAGAATACTAAATCAATATTTTTTAATATACAAAACTCACAATGTAACTCATTAAAAACATTAATATAATTAACTATAAACGTGTTTTTATTTCCTATTGACATTCAGTAATCAATCGTATAAGGACTACGAATCCCAACTAACAATACAACAGGCTGAAAGGCCGATAGAATAAAACATAAAAGGAGGATTGTTTAATGCCAACGGTTGATTTTGAAGGAAAAACATTTACGGTGGATGAAGACGGTTTTATCGACACGTTTGACAATTGGTGCGAAGAGTGGGTCCAACATGTCAAAAAAGAAGAAGGCATTGATGAGTTGACCGATGAGCACCGAAAGGTGGTCGAGGTTCTTCAGGATTATTATAAAAAGAACGGCATCGCCCCAATGGTGCGGGTGCTGTCCAAGGTAACCGGATTCAAACTGAAACACATCTATGAACTTTTTCCGTCAGGACCCGGCAAGGGCGCCTGTAAAATGGCCGGACTCCCCAAACCGACAGGATGTGTATAAATCAAATCCGGTGTCTGTTTTATCTTTTTGGAACAAAAAAGCCCTGTACATGATGCAGGGCTTTTTTTATGTCTCATGGAGGCAGCATGACTCTAACGGTGAAAACCAAATCTAGAACGGAATTGATTGATATTACCTCCCAGGTTCAAAGGCAGGTGGATCAACAGATCAAAGAGACGGGCGTGTCCAATGGCTTTTGCCTGCTATTTGTTCCTCATACCACAGCAGCGGTGACCATAAACGAAAGCGCTGATCCAAGCGTGAAGGCGGACATTCTCATGATCCTTAACCAGGTCATACCGTTTAATGCCGGCTACCGGCATCTGGAAGGCAATTCAGCGGCCCATATCAAATCGACATTAGTCGGCGCTTCGGAACAGATTCTGATCGAAGAGGGGCAGCTGGTTTTGGGAACGTGGCAGGGGATCTTTTTTTGTGAATTTGATGGCCCCAGAACCCGGCGGCTACATGTTAAATTGATCGGGAGCTCATGACGCCGCTCCAGGATCAAATGGATGATATCGACAAGGCCATTTTAAACCGCATTCAGTCGGATTTTCCCGTTTCAGAGCGCCCGTACCAAGCCATAGCAGATGATTTGCAGCAGACGGAAACCGAGATCATCAGCCGTATTGCCCGGCTAAAAAAGGTGGGTATCATTCGGCGGATCGGTGGTAATTTCTCACCGGAAAAACTGGGTTTTGTCAGCACCCTATGTGCCGCCAAAGTGCCCGAAGATAAAATAGATGCTTTTGCCGAAGTGGTCAACCGATACCCGGGCGTCACCCACAATTATCTCAGAGCCAACCCCTACAATGTCTGGTTTACGTTTATCTCACTTTCCATGGAAGAGATCGAACAAAATTTAAAACAGATTTCAGCCGAAACCGGGATCAGCGATATCCTTAATCTGCCGGCAACAAAAGTATTTAAAATAAAAGCGCAATTTGATCTATAATCGATCTTTTCTAATTACTTCTCCCGGGCCACGGATAGGCAAGAACCATGAAAGATACGCGAGTTGCAGTTGTCATCACGCGTGCGCCTATGGGGTGTATCCAGGAAAATCCGGAGCGTGCGGTGCATGGGGCAAATGTTGCAAAACAGAAGCAACCTTTTATTTCAAACTCAGAATATCGACCACCTCTGCCAGCGCCTGTGAATTACCAACATTTCCGGGAAAAACAATATAAATGAGACCCGGGTATTTGGTTTCGAATCCCAGTTGCCATACAGGCACTCCCGGAACAATCTGACCGGAAATCGTTGCTCGCCTGACGTTCAAACCCGAGGTGGCCACATCGCTTGCTGTGATACCTCCTTTTGCCAATAGGTAACGGGGTCGGATGGTGAGCTGCCGCACCACGGCCGCCAATCCTTGTGAGATTTTTTGTCCCACCGACAACCTGCCCTGGGCGTTTTTAGCGTCGACAATAGAGCGGCTGGTGAAAAGAACCGTATCTTTGTTTCTTTTCAGTCGGCCGCTGATACAAAGGGTCACGCGCTTGATCTCATCGTGACACTGACGGTTGCTGAGAAGTTTTTCAACATCGACCTCCACCGGCGAGACGGGGTAACGGGAAAGCAGGAAATTAAGCTGATCAGTGGTTTTTTCAACGTATGAGCCCACAATGATCAGCCCACCGCTGTTTTCCGATAAATTGAGGTGTTGCTTTGTCAGTAGCGCTTTAGGGGCTGCGCCGGATCGCACGCGCACAAAAGAGGCTGCGGAGCGACAGAGAAATCGTTTTCCCTGTGCCTCAGCTTCAAGCATCCCCAGGGTAAACACTTCCACATCCCGATAGCTGGCCGCGTTGACGACACAAACACACCCTTTTTTAAGTGACATCAAGCGAGTACAAATATGCTGCGGTCCTTTTTTTCGAATCTCGTCAATGGATATGGAACAGGTCGCACCCGGTAAAATGTGCCCTTGGCTTTTTTCGATCACCCAATCGTGTAAGTTTGACGATGTGTATCCAAAAACCCGATCTTTGGCAAAAATAGTTTTGCCCGCAGGGATCAATCGATCATCTTCATCCACATAGTGCACATCATTGATACTATAGCGGCCACCTTCTATGAAAAATGGAAAAACAATCCAGGAATCAAACGGTTTTTCAAAGACGGCGGATAAAGATGCCATTTCATCATAAAAGTGCCCGCGAAGAGTCGAATCGCTTCTGCTGATAATCACAAACCGGCGGCCGGCCAAACGCGCCGCTTCGACAAGCCGGTAACCGATTTTGGTGTGCAGAATTCGCGTTTGTTTGGGTGTGATGCTCCGGGAGTTGGTTAAAATAAAAAAGGCCGTCAAATTATTGGCCAGTTCTTTTTTGAGGGTTTCAACCGACCACTCGGTCAAAATCGGCAAATCACTGACCGTCTGGCAACCGGTCGGGTCATCGTCAAAAATAATCACTTTGCAGCGACTGTTTCTAACCTGCTGTTGAATGGAAGGGCCCAAGTCGATGGGCCACTCGGGGGGCAAACGGTCAAGGAGTGCATTTTTCAAAATGGGTTTGTAATCCAATGCCTTTTCCTCTGCCAATGAAATCGTCATGGATGATTTTTTACTCAATTTTTTTAGTGTGAGGAAATCCCTAAATCTGCCGCATTAATAATGCTGGGTGCGGCATTCGGTGGATTATCAGTCAGAAACGGTTTGATATCTTCTTGCTTCCAGACGGAAAGTCCGGAAATGATGGCAGCGACATTGCCGGCCGCCAGGGTCGCCATGCCCTGTCGGGTCCAGCGGGTGGCGGATGCAATATGTGGGACGATGACGACGTTGTCCAGATCGGAAAGACCCGGTTTTAAGGCAGGTTCGTCTTCAAACACATCCAACCCGGCCTTAAATTGCGGATGTTGCCGGCAATGAGCCACTAGAGCGATTTCATCGATGACAGGCCCGCGACTGGTGTTGATCAAAATGGCATTTTCTTTCATCACGTTAAGGCGTTCGGCATTGATCAAATGATGGGTCGATGAATCCAGTATGGTATGAAGGCTGACGCAATCCGCTTTTTCTAACAGCGATTCAATGCTTTCCGACTGTTTGCAGGTCACTCCGGGACTGCCGCATTTAATTAAAAAATCATTGTACGCGGCAATGTGGGCTTCCAAATTCCGATTCGGCTGCAGATCGTAATAAACGAGGTTCATTTTATGACCTTCTACCATCATGCGGGCATAGGCCTCACCGATACGCCCGGCACCGATAATGCCCAGGGTTTTTCGCCACAGCAGCTCACCCATAAAAAGAGTCGGCAGCCAACCCTTGTACTGCCCCGCTCGAAGAAACCGCTCCGATTCAGAGATCCGGCGGGCGGTTGCAAACGTCAATGCCACGGCCATCTGGGCCGTGGTTTCAGTTAAAACGCCCGGTGTGTTTCCCACCGGGATCTGATGCTTTGTGGCAGCTGAAACATCAATGTTATTGAATCCCACCGCATAATTGCTGTATACTCTGCCTCCGGCGGTTTTTAAGACGGCAAACAGTTCATCCCCCCAGGTTTCCGTCAGTTGGCCGATGGCGCCATGGCATTTGGCTCCGATTGCCCGTTTTATTTCGTCTATGGAAAGCACCTCTGTGGACGTGCAGATTTCCACCCGGCAATCCGCTTGGGTCAAAATTTCAAGCCATCTTTCCCCGGGTAGTTCTTTGGTTACAATTATACGGTTTTTTCCACCAGGATTGTGGACGCGCCATTTTTTTGATCCCATAATTCGATTCTCCTCCGGAGTGATCCAATTTTTTAAAAACCATGCTCTTTCACAAAAGAGTTGAAAGTGGTCACGAGAGTTTAAAAAAAGTATACCGAATTTAGCCGGTTTCGGTGATAGGATGTTGTCGAAACAAATTATCCCTGGAAAGGAAAAATCCGATGCAACGGTACACTATCACAGAATTGTTCAAGATTCATTAACATTGAAAAAAATAACAAGATTGCTATAGCGGCAGCTTTTCTGAATTTTCCTGTCGTGAAACCGTCTCATTTATCCGTTGCTTCCCCAATTTTTTTTATTGACAAGGCCGTAAATTAGAGTATATACGAAAATATCGTATAGAAAAATGCCATTTCGCATCGCGGAATTAAATAAGGAAAATTAAATGTCTATACTCCCACCACAAAGGCCGAACAATCTGGTGCAGTCCATCGAAAGAGTCGCCATGCTCTTTGATGTACTGGCTCAAAGCACTCAGGGGATAAGCCTAAGAGAATTAAGCGCGAAAACCAAGCTTCCCAAAGGTACGGCTCACCGCCTGCTTTCCTCCCTCGCCTATTATGGGTACATCCGCCAGACTCCCGAAACAAAGAACTACCACCTGGGTTTCAGGTTGGTTGAGCTGGGTAACAGCCTGTTGAACCAACTTGATATCCGTTTTCAGGCAAAATCTTATCTTAACGATCTTTGCGATAGGATTAAGGAAACCGTTCATCTGGTCATTCTAGATCAATATGAGGCCCTATACATCGACAAGGTTAAACCGAGTACAAAACAGGGCGGCCTGCAAATGGTTTCCCGGGTCGGTTTCAGAATTTCCGCCCATTGTTCGTCTGTTGGCAAGGTTCTGTTAGCACAGTTTTCCGAAACGGAATTAGACAACGTCATCAAGCTAAAAGGACTCCCCAAAAAGACAAAGAACACCATTACGGATTCCGCTAATCTGAAGACACATTTGAAAATGGTCCGTTCCCAGGGATTTGCCATAGATGATGAAGAAAATGAAGAAGGTATCCGTTGCGTCGCCGCTCCCGTATTTAATCAGCAGGGTCAAGTGTTTGCAGCGATCAGCATTTCCGGGCCGACCGTTCGAATTACAAAAAAATTACTTCAAACTTATTTAAAAAAAGAAATCATAAAAACAGCGTCGGCGATATCTAAAGAGCTTGGATATCAAGGTGCCGGCTCGATGTCACAAAATGTCATAGAGTAGGATAGAATTAGCGCCGCCCGGATAGGGAAACATTTATCGCAGTTGTCTGGATCCGCACTTATATCCGGACCGGGTGGACCGCTCGATCGGGTTAATCCTCCAAATTTGGATATCTAATGTCTGAAAGAAACCTAGAATTTCTTGTTCAGACCAAGGCGGAATAAAATTTTGATCCCAGGTATACGCTCTGTATTCCGAGGATTCCAATTTTCTATCCAAGGCAGATATGGGCTAAAAGATAGTGTTCATTCAGGCGCTATCTATCAAGACGCAGCCTCCCAATCTAAAATGGATCGTATAGTGGATTGATGTGGCTGCATTTTTTTATCCGGCAAACGTAAAAGGAGAAAAGTTATGAAAAAATTTTTTGGATTCTGTTTGGCGATTACAATCCTTTTCACAACGCAGGTTGCTGCTGGCAAGGAAGAGGTGAAAGTAGGACTTCTGATACCTGCTACTCAGCTGGCATCCATATTTGGGAATTCCATGTTGAGTGGTGCCAAAGCGGCGATAGAAGAATATAACAACTCAGATGGGAAGTTCACCCTTAAATACTATGTCGAAGATACGGCCACCAATCCCGAAATCGGGGCTCAAAAAGCAATTAAGCTGATTGATCAGATAAAAGTGGATGCGATCATCGGCACGCTGTTTACATCCGTTCGACAAGCTGTTTTTAATGTTACCAAAAAAAAGAAAATGATTTATATGAATCCGACCTATGACTCGGGTGGAATATGTGACAGGTACTATTTTAGCACCGGTGCCGTGATTAACCAACAATTTGGCAAATATATTCCATGGATAATTAAAAAATTCGGGAAAAAATTCTATCTGATCGGATCTGATTACGCATGGCCCCGAGAATCGTTCGCTCTGGCGAAGAAAATAATCGAAGCTGAAGGGGGTAAAATTGTAGGTGAAGAATATGTCGGTTTTGGTATTCCAGACTTCAGTGATGTGATTCTCAAAATTGCAGCGGCAAAACCGGACACCTTAATTCCACTGATCGCAGGAACAGACGGTGTGACGTTTATGAAGCAATTTGTTGATTTCGGATTGAAAGACAAAATTGCAGTTAATTCATCCGGGTTTACCGAATTAAGCGCCGCGGGTATGGATGCTAAGACCGCTTCCGGGATATATTCTTTCGCGGATTATTACATGAGCGTGGATACTCCTGAAAACAAGAAATTCCTCGCAAACTATCGAAAGGCAGCAGGAAAAGACGACCTAGTGGATCTTTTTGGAGTGAATATGTACAACAACATTCATCTCTACGTCAGGGCTTTGGAAAAAGCAGGTACAAAAGAGAAAGAAGCTGTAGTTAACGCTTTAAAAGGTATGAATTTCAAGTCCCCGGCCGGTGAAATATTTTTAGATCCCAAAAATCATTATGCCCACCTTCGCTCATTTATCGGTGTCAGTACGGAAAAATCCTGGCCGATGTTTGAAATTATCGAAGACTTCGGGATTCTTCCGCCTGAGCCAGGCTGTACCAACGAATAACGTGAGAGAAATACAGGTTGCTGAGATTATACGGATGGCCTTTCTAAGCAGTTACCCGATATTCCGGTACCTCAAAACTAAACTCTAATTTGCTTGGACCAAGGGCCACATGTCAAAATGTGGCTCTTGGTTCTATCTCAAAAGCGGGATAGATGAATAGGGCGGTTTTTATTTTTTACGCTCAACTTCCGAAAAATTCGGAGACCCACCAATCAAGTGATCTAGGATCTCAGCGCCAATGGATGAAATTACGATAATACAGTTTTTAAATGCCATTTCATTTTCAATGATTCTAATACTGGGCGCTATTGGACTCTCCATCATTTTCGGTTTGATGGGGGTTATCAACATGGCCCATGGTGAACTGTTTATGCTGGGCGCCTATACAGCGGTCATAGCCCAAAAGTTGGGAATGAGCCTGTGGGTTGGAATCTTGATTTCCCCCATTTTTGTCGGAATCGTGGGATTGGCGCTTGAGGTTTCCATTATCAGAAGGTTTTATACCCGACCGTTTGTAACATTAGTTGCTACGTGGGGAATAAGCATTATTATCCGGCAAATAATAAAAATGTTTTTTGGCTCGGGTCATCAGACCATTCACAATCCATTTGCGGGCAGCTTGGACTTGTTTGGCATTGTCTATCCAAAATACAGACTCCTGATCATGTTGATAACAGCTGTAATTCTCGTATTTCTTTTTATTTTTTTCCAGAAGACTTCTTTTGGCCTGAAAGGCAGGGCGATAATACAAAACAGGAACATGGCAGCCGCTCTGGGGATAAATGTTGCTGATGTCGACAGATGGACGTTTTCCATAGGTGCAGCCCTTGCCGGTATTGCCGGAGCAATTATGACGCCCTTAATTACGATAAATCCCGAGATGGGATTACCTTTCTTATCTCAGTCTTTTCTGGTTGTCATACTCGGAGGTGTGGGCAGCCTGTTTGGTCTGATTGGCGGAGCTGCGTTGGTCAGCGGCTTCCGTTTTTTTCTATCCTTTTACTTCAGGTTAACCACGGCCCAGATCTTGGTTTTTCTGATGGCGATTATTTTGATCCGAATCAAACCTCAGGGGTTGTTCGGAAAAAGACTTGATGATTTCTAATAGGACATCGAATGGATTTAAAAAGTTTAAAAGCCATTAGTATAAATTCGAAGATCTTTATAGTTCTTTTATTAATACTCTTCGTGTTTCCGTCATTTGCAAGTGCGTATCAAATTCGAATTCTCTCTAAGTTCATCCTATTTGCAATTTTTGCAATGAGCCTTGATTTGATCTGGGGTTATTCCGGAATGATCAGTTTTGGCCATGCTGTTTTTTTTGGTCTCGGTGCTTACGCCATAACCCTGTTGCTGGTACGATTCCCCGAGGGAGGCGCCTTGGTCGCTCTAGCAGGATCGATACTGATACCGGTTCTTCTATCTCTTTTCATGAGCTTTTTTTTAATTTACGGTAAGGTCAGTGGTGTCTATTTTGCAATAATAACTCTAGTGGTCTCCCTTACACTGGAACTTTTATGTACTGCCTGGTATTCCCTTACAAAGGGATTGACTGGGTTTACACCTATCCCGGCGTTATCATTTTTTGGGCTTGAGTTCGATGCCGATACTACGGCAAGACTAATCCAGTATTACTACCTCATTATTTTAGCGGCCGCGATAGTCTATTTCATTTTGCTTTTTTTTATGAGTTCAAGGTACGGTCTTTTACTTCAGGCCATAAAGGATAATCCTCGACGGGCGCAATTTCTGGGGCACAATATCGCCAGCGCCAAAACCATTGCGTTTATCCTAAGCGCTGCCGTAGCTGGGCTGGCTGGTGGGCTCTATGCCCCTCTTGAAGATTTTATCTCACCCCAGCTTTTAGGTTTGGGATACTCAACACAGGTTATTATGTGGGTTGCGGTAGGAGGTAGAAATACGTTAATAGGCCCCTTTTTAGGAACGATAATCTTGATCTATTTAGAAACGATTTTCAGCGGTATCTTTGTTGAGGCATGGTATCTTATCATAGGGATCATTCTTGTCGCTGTGGTTCTTTTCTGGCCGGACGGGTTAATGGGCATCGTTTTAAAAAGAAGCAGGAAATAAAAGATGCAAGCCGTACAAGACATTGTTTTGTTGGATTTGAGAAATTTGGTTCGCCGGTTTGGAGGGGTCACCGTAATAAATGGCGTAAATTTGACCATTAAAGAGGGTGAAATGCGATGTATAATCGGTCCCAACGGGGCCGGCAAAACAACCTTGTTTAAGTTAATAACCGGGGATCTTAAACCCAATTCCGGCAAAATCGTATTTCAGGACCAGGAAATTACCAGATTCTCTTCAAAAAAAATATGCCGGATAGGGATCACAAGGAAATTTCAAACGCCGACTCTGTTCAACAATTTGAAAGTACTTGAGAATATCTTAATAGCCGGTTACGGCAAACATAAGATGTCCAGGTTGCTGTTCAAAAAAGTGAGTGCCGAAGATATTGAGAGAACGCGGACAATTTTGGAAACTATCAAGTTGAGCGAAAAAAAAAATACCCTGGCCTCTGATCTTTCTCACGGAGAAAAGCAGTGGCTGGAAATAGGAATGTTGCTGCACAATGATCCGAAGCTTCTGCTTCTTGATGAACCCACGGCAGGAATGACACAGCAGGAAACTTTGAAAACCGCCGCATTAATTAAGAATATCTCTAAAAACCTGACCACCATTGTAATTGAACATGATTTGAAATTTTTAAAAGAAATTGGCGATAACGTGTCCGTACTACACAATGGTAAAATACTGGCCGAAGGAACATTCGGTGCGATTGAACAAAACGAGACTGTAAAAAATGTTTACCTCGGAAGGGAGTAACAGTGCCTTTGCTTGAAGTAAAGAATATTTCCGTTTATTATGAGGATGCACTTATTCTAAGAAAGGTCAGTTTGAAGCTCGAGGAGGGAGAAATCGTCTGTATATTAGGCAGGAACGGGGTTGGTAAAACAACTCTTTTCAAAGGAATTATCGGCCAGACGCCTCCTAGATCCGGCAGTATCCTTTTTGATGGAGAAGAGATTGGGGGGAGAGCAACTTTTCAAATCGCGAGAAAGGGCATTAGTTACATTCCCCAAGGAAGAGAGATTTTTCCGGATCTTACCGTTGAAGAAAACCTTAAATTGGGTACGTTTATTACCGGAAAAAACAATATACCAATCGGAACTGAGATCTTTGAATATTTTCCAGTTCTGAAAGAAAGAAAAAAGGAAAAGGCTTTCAGGTTGTCAGGCGGCCAACAACAAATGCTTGCCATCGCAAGGGGCCTTACCGGCAATCCCCGTATTATGTTGCTGGATGAACCTACGGAGGGGATCCAGCCGAGTATCATTAAAAGTATCTCCGCCACTATAAAAGAGCTCAATTATAACAACGGGGTAGCTATTTTGCTGGTGGAGCAAAATCTGGATTTTGCTCTAAATTTAGCTACCCGGGGATACATTTTGGAAAAAGGCAGAGTCGTGTGTGAAGGTTCAGTCGACAGTATTAAGGAGGATTCAATTGTGAAAAACTATTTGGCGGTATAGTTTTCGAATTTTTTATCCGCACTATAGATCACATAAAGCCGCCAAGATTCTGAGAAAAGGCTCTTGGCGGCTTTGTATTTTTACATGAGGCATTTTAGAATTAAAAAATGTAAGCGAAAACGATTTTACAAATGACGACCATCGCCGATACGTCTTTATCGCTAAGCCTCTTTCGGCCCGGCTGAAAATTCATCAGCTGTAGGTACCCTTTCATTTTTTACTCCGTTCACCCGTTTAAGATGGAACGGAATAAAAAAGTGAATCGAAATTCGGAGCGCGGCCCGATAGCCGTACGCCGCTATAAGGAGGGGCTGTATCCTTTAGGTTGATTTTTTATGATTTTTTTTCGCCATAGCCCTGTTTTAAACAAGGCTTGCAGCAACCATGAAATTTTTGCCCAGCATCTTGTCAATTTCCTCTTCAGGAATTGGTGGTTCGCCAAGCAGCTCGGCTTCTTCATTGACAGTCTGAAATTTCGGTAAAAGGATCTCTGGAAATTCAAATCCCGGATAGTCCGTTCCCCAACAAATTTTGGACCAAGGCAATCCAAAAGCCTTGGCTTTAGTTAAAAAACGATACATGTCTTTACGGGTGTATACACTGTTTGTATAAGAGATATCTAAATAAAAATTGGGATGCTTTGCCACCAAAACCAGACATTCATCAATCCAAGGCATCCCCGCGTGGCAAACTAAAAGTTTTAAATCGGGAAATTTGCGACCCACGGCATCCAATAAAAAAGGCCTGCCTAATTCCAAGGGCGCATCAATGACCGGCGTTGATGCTTGATGAACCATGACCAGTATGCCGAGCTTCTGTGCTTTTTCAAACAGGGCGTAAGTCAGATCCCAATCGCTGGGCGAATAATGATCATAGCAGGGATATAATTTCAAACCTGTCAGTTTGAGATCCTGAATGGCCCGCTCCAACTCTTCCACGGCAGCTTGTGGACCTCTGAATTTCGGATTAATTGCGGCCATCCCAATCAGTTTATCGGGATATTTTTTGACAACAGCCGCGATGTAATCATTGGTCTTTTCAATTGAGAGGGGACCGGGTACATCCGTGAAGCCTTTCACATCGATGGTCCCTCGGACCATGTATGCCGTATAGTCGGAGGGAGCAACGCCCAATACAACCGATTTATCCACATCACACTTATCATGGTCTGCGATAAGCACTTCGGGGTCGATAGGCTCCCATAAATACTCGAGGCCCTTCCAATCTTCATCAACCGGCATTCTTTCAGTTGGAAGTTTTCCGGTCGATCGAAAGTATCCGAGAGTCATTTCTTTGATAAATTTTTCATAGCCCGGATTTCCGGCACCTAATACATGGTTGTGACAGTCGATTATCATGCTTTTCCTCCTTTTAGTTATCAAATCAAATTTATTTAGGCCGGATCAAGCCTTCTTCCCTTTTCGACACTGAAATAGGCTGCATAAATAACCCTCATGGTATCTACGGGATAATTCCAGCCGGTGCTTGTTTCCAGTGGAATGTTTATTATACATGAACCCCGAATGGCTTTCGTCGGCACAAATCTCGAAAATCGATGCTGATAAGGCTATCATGATTGTTTCAACCAAAAATACCTTGACAAAAATAATAGCAGATTATAAAAAAATTTCAAATAAAGAAAAGTCGTTTCGCAATACGAAATTTTACTGTCGATCCCCCTCGACCGTGTTTTGAAAACACCAAAAGCCGCAAAGGCTATCTTTCACAAAAAAGAATTCACAATGCTTAATCTGTTTAATACCTCAATTGAAATTGAAGAATCGAATATTGATACGGCAGTGCTGCCGCTGGGCTCGGTCGAACCCAAAGGACCGCATTTACCGCTAGGATTGGATCTTATTCTGGCCAATCAATTCGCCAAGGATTTTTGTACCGGAAAGGCCGTTTATCTCCTGCCCGTATTTCCGTTTTCGACCGCTGTGGAGACCCAAGGATTTCGCGGGGCCATCGCTTTGCGGCAACAAACCATGTGGGACGTTCTCAACGATCTTGCAACTGTTCTTGCCCGGCACAAATTCAAACGACTGCTGATATTGGATTTCAGCAATTACAACTGGATTGTCAAACATTGCGTTCGCGAGTTGAATCTCAACCGGCAGGTCATTCAGGCCGTGTGGGTTAATCCAAAAGAATTTGCCAAAGAAGCAACAGACCCGAAGCTTTTGCCGGATTACGGTGCGGGGGCGGTGGAAACTTCCCTGGCACTTGCTTTGGATGAAAAACTGCTGCGAGTACCCGCTGAAGATTTCGATACCGACCAACCGCGAGAGTACATTGACTACTATGGGTTGGCAGAGGTCGCCCCGCGGGGATTTTGGGGCAAGCCCACCTTGGCTAGTGATAAACTAGGAAAAAACCTCTACCGCTTGATGCTGGATAAAACGCAAGAATATGTCCGGTACGCTTTTGGGCTTTTTGAGGAGGGTACCACTATAGATGGACACGATATGGATGAAATCTGGTGGCCGGAGAGTTATATTCCCGGGGTCGAAAGCGAGGGTCTCGATTGGTACGGGTCTTTAGACCAATTCTCTGAAACCAATACCGAGATGGCCATCATTCCCGTCGGTGCCACCGAACAGCATTCTCCGTCTCAGCCGTTGGGTACGGATTATTTGCAGGCGCTTGAGTTGGGCCGGCGGGTCGCAGCTAAGCTCGGTGCCTATCTTTTACCGGCCCTGCCGGTATTAACGTCCTGGGGACATATTCATTATCGGGGTTCGCTTACCCTTGGCGCCATGACCGCCCGGCGGTTGTTGGAAGATATTGCGACAAGCCTTTTTCGCGGCGGCTTTAGAAAAGCGGTTATCTTAAACATTCATGGCGGCAACTGGGTCCTTAAACCGACGATGATCGAGATAAATCGAAAACTTGACGATTTCAATCTCATATCAAACGGAGATCTTCTGGCTTACCGTGGGCAACAGTCGGTTGAACAGCTGCATGCCTGTGAAGTTGAAGCTTCCTTTATCCAAGCCTTTTATCCTGAAAGCTTTAAGGCGGCCCGCCTGGTTGACTATTCGCCGAATTGCACGGCGTCTGCGTTTGATTTAACGGGTATTCACGGAATCAGCCCCCAGGGCGTATGGGGATATCCGTCCCGGGCCCGCGCTGAAAAGGGCCGCCAAGATCTTCAAAAGAAGGTGAGCGATAGTGTTGCATACATACAATCGGTTTTTTCAGTTTAAATAATTCACCGGTGTATAGATATCCAATCTGTTTATTAATATTTTTGGCAAGACACCCCCTATAAAATTTCAACTCTTTGGAGCGACCCCTCGAATTTGAGTCGACCGTCTGTTAGGGCTGAACAGCCTCACCCAAGCCGAAAAAAAACTTGACAACCGGGTTCGCGCAAGATAAAAATATCGTATAATAAAACATCGTTTCTTAATACGAAACAACTGGTTAGGGGAATCTCTTATGAAAAATGTCAGAGTGGGTGTTGTCGGGGCAAAATTCGCGGCTGACTTCCATTGTGAATCTTATTCAAGAAATGATTTGGCTGAAGTTGTGGCCATAGCGGATATCGCCGATGCTTCCGAGCTGATGCAAAAGTGGTCCATCCCGGACTACTACAAAGATTACACAGAAATGTTCGCCAGAAATGATATCGATCTGATTTCAATTTGTGTTCCCAACTTTTTGCATCATGATGTGGCCATCGCCGCGGCGGAGGCCGGCAAGCACGTGATTATCGAAAAACCGCTGTCCACCACCGCAGAGGATGCCCGGGAGGTGGTGGCGGTATGCGAGAAAAATGACGTCAAGTTGATGTATGCCGAGGATTGGTGTTTTTCTCCGGCGCTATTGCGGGCAGAAGAGATCATCAACGAGGGCGGAATCGGCGAGATCTGCTATATCAAAGCCAAGGAGGTTCACAACGGCACCCATTCGCCCTTTGCCAAAGACAAAAAAATGTGTGGTGGAGGCAGTTTTATACATTTGGGAATACACCCCATCGGCTGGCTGCTTTATCTTCTTGGCAAAGGAGAAAACCCGGTCGTGGAGGTGACCGGAAAAATGACCGGCGGGCTGCATAACAATTTCGTTCACACCGAAAACGGCGGAGAAGATTTCGGCATGGGCATGATGCGTTTTAAAAACGGGCAGTTCGCCTTTGTCGAAGGCAATTATATTACGGTTGGCGGTATGGATGATCAGGTTGAAATTTATGGGACCAAAGGGGTCCTCAAAGTGGATTTGACTTTCGGCTCACCCATATCGTGCTACTCCAGGCCGGGAATTTCTTATTCCATTGAAAAAACAGACCACAATCTGGGATGGACCCGGCCTGCCGTTGATGAGTTTTTAAATCTGGGATACATTCCGGAACTGAAATATTTTGTTGACTGCGTTATGGGCAAACAGGAAGTTTTTTACGGCGTCAATGGGCAGTCAGGGATCGCTTGCGTGGAGCTGGTCGAAGCGTTTTACAAATCCAACAAAACCGGCAAGACGGTTTACGGTGAGTGGCTCTAGAAAAGTTTCAGGTTTAACAATTCAGTATTTAACATCCGGATTCCGGGTTGGCATCCTGCCGATCCATTTTACGAATAGTTGAGATGCTTTGAGGGTGATTTCCGGTTTAACCGGGTTTGGAGTCAATAAAATGAACGCCCAAATCAAGGAAAGCGATTACTTGATGCCGCTGGAGGTAGCGGGAATACCCTTTAGAAACAATTTTGTGGTGGGTTCGGGTCCGGCCGTTAAAACGCTGGACATGGTCAAAGAGATCGAACGCTGGGGCTGGGGAGGCGCCAGTCTCAAACTGGCCATTGATCCGACTTATATCAGCAAACCGCCAAGGTATCGCTGGCTGAAAAAACAGAAATACCATGCCTTTACGGCCGAAACTCGACTGACTTTTGCAGAGGGGCTCAGGCTCATGGAAAAGGCCAGAAAAGCGGTCAGCGAGTTGATCCTGTATGCCAACATGGCCTATGCCGGCCCGGACGGAGATGATGGTTGGATCCGGATGGCCAAAAAATATCAAGAGGCCGGGGCCCATGTTATCGAACTGAATATGTGCTGCCCGAATATGTCATTTAACGTCCAAAGCTCCGGCGGCCAAACCAGAGTGGTTTCCGGGGCAAGCGTCGGGTCCCAGCCGGAAATCGTTTCAAAAACCGCGGCAGCGATCCAAGCGGCCGTCGACATTCCAGTTTTTGTAAAGTTGACCCCGGAAGGCGGCAAGATTGCCGAAGTTGCCAAAGCCTGTTTTGATAATGGCATTGTCAGCGTCGGCAGCACCGGTAACCGTCTGGCCATACCGGACTTTGACATCTACGATCCTGAGCGCGGTATCTGCCGTTTGCAGGATGAGCCGACCTTGGCCTGTTTTTCAGGACCGTGGTTAAAACCGCTGGCCCTTCGCGATGTCTATGAAATGCGGGCTAATTGTGACCCGGAGAGTATTGTGATGGGCAGCGGTGGAATGGAAAAATGGACCGATTCCGTTCAAATGCTGATGTGCGGTGCGGACTTTGTCCAAATCTGCACCGCTGTGATGCTCAAAGGCCCTAAAATATTGCCAAATATTGTCAAGAGCATCAAACAGTTTATCCAGGAAAAAGGTTACGACGGTTACAGGGACATGCGGGGTATAATCGTACCGCGTATCACCCCGACCGATCGGCTCACCCTCTACCGCGGCAATGCTGAAGTTGATGCGGAAAAATGTATGGGATGCACGATCTGTGCGGATATCGGTCATTGCTATGCCATCTCGATGGAAAACGAAAAGGCCCAAATAAATGTGGATGCCTGCACCGGGTGCGGTACCTGTATCGACATTTGCCCGGTAAACGCTATTTGCATGCACCAATTTGAAAAAATCGAATAAATCAACCCCGGATAACCCCGAGTGAATGTATTTGATACTTTCATACAAGTACCTTTTCGGGTCAAACTAGTTATGTTTGATATTCAGTTATAGATTATCAATCTTTAAAGAGGGAGTATGGATATGGCGCAGTTCAGCAAATTGGAGGTATTAACAGCAATGGAAGGGGTCGGATTGATCCCGGTTTTTTACAATAAAGATTTTGAAGTCGCGTTAGAGATAGTGGCGGCTTGTTATCGCGGCGGTGCCAAAGTCGTTGAATTTACCAATCGCGGGGATTATGCCTATCGAGTTTTCAGCAAATTGTCCCGCCACTTTACGGCAAGTGATGAAAAGGTGATATTGGGAATCGGTTCGATTATTGATCCATATACAGCCGGACTTTACATCAACAACGGCGCTAATTTTGTGGTCGGACCGGTATTTAATCCCGAGGTCGCAAAATTTTGCAACCGCCGTCAAATACCGTATTCACCGGGTTGTGGAACAGCCACTGAAATTTCCCGAGCCAACGAAGCCGGCTGTGATATCATTAAAATTTTTCCAGGCGGAATTTTAGGCGGCCCCCCTTTCGTCAAATCTATTCTAGCCCCCTGCCCGTGGTTTAAAATTATGCCCACCGGCGGTGTTAGTCCTACTGAGGAATCGTTGCGGGCCTGGTTTGAGGCCGGAGTTGCCTGTGTCGGGATGGGCTCCAAACTGGTCACCAAAGATCTGGTGGCTGCCAAAAACTGGAAAGGCATCGAAGAGAATGTGCGCCAAGCGCTGGTCATTATAAAAGACATCAGGGGCCGGCAGTAAAATTTCTTTGAATTTTGTTGGTTGATTTATCAGCGCACCCATTTGATCTGTATGAATCAAAAGTCTCTATGCGTTTGAAATAAAATTTTTTGCAGAAAGAAGATTAAAAATGACACATGGTTATATGAATAAGATGCTGTTCGTAAATCTGACGGATCATTCGATGAAAGAAGAGAAACCGGATGAAGAAATCCTTAAGAAATACATCGGCGGTTATGGGGTCGGAGCCCGTATACTGCTTGATCGCATGAGGGCGGGAGTGGATCCTTTGGGCCCCGAAAATTTACTGGGATTTATCACCGGCCCGATGACGGGAACCGGTGCTCAAATCGCCTCCCGCTATACTGTGGTTGCCAAATCGCCTTTGACCGGTACTTGGGGAGATGCCAACAGCGGGGGTTGGTTTGGCCCAAAAATGAAGCATTCGGGGTTTGACGCGCTCTTTTTTGAAGGTATAGCAGAAAATCCGGTTTATTTGGTGATCAAAGACGGCCAGGCTGAAATCAAGGAAGCGACCCGGCTTTGGGGCTTAGACACGTACCGGACCGAAGATGTTCTCAGAAAAGAGTACGGCAAAGATGCTGAAATTGCTTGTATTGGGCCGGCAAGCGAAAAGCTATCGCTTATTTCCGGAATTGTCTGCAACAAAGGTCGGCTGGCAGCAAGGTCCGGATTAGGTGCCGTCATGGGGTCCAAGCGGCTAAAGGCCATCGTGGCTCTGGGCGGATTAGACGTACCGGTGGCAGATCCCGAGGGCTTGCGTGCTCTGCGTAAAGAGTACATCAAGACCCAGAGCGTTTTTGCCGATTTATATAAATCGGTGGGAACGCCGGGGCTTGTGGAAGGATCGGCCCAGAACGGAGATATGCCAACCAAGAATTGGCAAAGCGCCGTCCCTGTGGAAGACCTTGACTTGAATAAATTTCGGGGGGAGGCAGTAGCGGGGCTGCAGGCCAAGAAGTGGGGCTGCTGGAAATGCTCACTGGCCTGCGGTGGCGTCATGAAGGGCGTCTACGAAAAGGGCCAAGAAATTCACAGCCACCAACCCGAGTACGAAACCATCGCAGCGCTGGGTCCCATGTGCAATAACGATGATCTCGTATCAATCGTCAAGGGTGGAGACCTTTGCAATCTATATGGTCTCGATACTATTTCCGCCGGAGCAACGATTGGTTTTGCAATGGACCTTTATGACCGTGGTATCATCACAAAAGATGATACAGGCGTTGACCTCTCCTGGGGCAATGCGGACGGAATCCTTGAAATACTTGAATTGATGGGTAAACGCGAGGGTTTTGGCGATGTACTGGCGGATGGTGTCCGAGTGGCTGCAGAAAAAATCGGCAAGAATGCAGCTGAATTTGCATACCATGTGCAGGGCCAGGAATTACCGATGCATGATCCGAAGTACTTCCCGGGTATGGCGATTGGTTATCATCTTGATGACACCCCTGGCCGGCATATGCATAACAACGGATGGGCGGTAATTTGTCCACCTGAATGGCTGAGCGGGATAGGGGTAGAGAATACCGATATCTCTGCTTACAAAGGCCAGGGCAAAAACTATATGGTTCTCGCGGCGATGAGCCATTTCGTTAATGCAACCGGCGTATGTCAGTTTGGATGGTGGTCCAACGATCCTTCCTATTTATATAAATTCATGAAGGCGGTAACAGGCTGGGAGTTTGATCAGGCAGAAACCCAAAAAGCCGGGGAACGCATTGCCAACATTCGTCACGCGTTCAATCTGCGCGAGGGGCATAATCCGCGCGCATGGACCTATCCCGGGGTGATGATCGGCGATCCGCCGATCGGTGTAGGCCCGCTTGCCGAGGTAACCGTAGATCTAGAAACCCTGGAGCGTGAATGGCTTGAAGCCTATCACTGGGATGTAGATACAACCGAGCCGGATCCCGAGCATCTTAAAGAAATTGGTATTCCGGAATTGGCTAAAGAACTTGGACTGAATTAGAATTTGTTTCGATCCAATAAAGGATTTGAACCTTTGAGGAGTGGAGGAAATAGGTATGTCCGAAAAAACCTATGATTTCTGTATTGTCGGTGTGGGCGCATGCGGCGGTTTGCTGGCGAAGGCGCTTTCTGAAAAAGGATTTTCCGTCATCGGCCTCGATGCCGGTCCCCGCTATAAATTAGATATGGATATTGTCAATGACGAGGCTGAAATGCTGAAGCTTTTCTGGAATGAGCCACGAACCTATGCCGGTAAAGATCCGATGCATATCATGTCCGGATTTGGTATCGGCGGGGGTACTTTGGTGTGGTGTGGTGTTACGCCCAGATTCCACGAATCCGACTTTCGGGTTCGCAGTCTTGATTCGGTAGGCGTTGACTGGCCGATATCTTATAAAGACCTGGCACCTTACTATGATCGCGTAGAAAGAGATTTTGGGGTCTCCGGCAATCATATGGAGAATATATTTGAGGTCCCGCGCGGGCCTTTTCCCATGCCGGCGATTGAATGGAGTTGGGCCAATCAAATATTGGCAAAAGGAGTCGAAAAAATTGGTGCCAAACCTTTGCACGGGCCCTTGGCGATCGCTTCCCAACCTTATCGCGGGCGGGAAGAATGCGTCAAGTGCGGGTTTTGTATCTCCGGTTGTCCAAGTACGGCCAAAAGCTGTACTTTAACGGGATTTGTTCCGGAGGCAGAGGCCACCGGTGCAGAGATTCGAGCGGAATCGTTTGTCTATAACATCTCCTATGATGCTAAAAAAAATCGTGTGACCTCTGTAGAGTATTACGATGAGAGTATGAAGGAACATCGAGCCCTGGCAAAGGCCGTTATCGTGACGGCCCACCCCATGGAAACGACAAGACTTCTTTTACTCTCGGCCAACGCTACTTTTCCGGATGGTCTGTCAAACTCCAGCGGCCTGGTCGGTAAAAACTTTATGGGCCATTGGGTGGCTTCTGTTTATGGTATTTTCGAACAGAAAATGAATGCCTTCAAGGGTCCGGTTATGGGCAATCTCATCGTTCAGGATTGGTATGAGACAAACCCGAAAAACGATTTCGTACGGGGCTACACTTTGGAGGATTTTTTGCCACATCCCTATTACTATGGTGTTGCCGGCCCGTCTGCCTGGGGACAAGAGCTCAAGGACATGATCAAGGCCTATGATCACACTCATGGCTGGTGGATTTGCGGTGAGGGGCTGCCCAACGACAACAACACGCTTACACTGGATCCGGAGGTAAAGGATCACCGTGGCCTGCCCGTGGCTCGCTTAACCCACGAATGGTTGGAAAACGACAAGAAAGCAAGGGAACATGCCAAGAAAATGTCGATTGCCACGCTTGAGGCGGCGGGAGCCACAAAGGTTTATGTGGGTAAAGATATGGCAGCCCACCCCACGGGGACCGTCCGCATGGGAGATGATCCGGCCAAGTCCGTGGTCAGTTCCTTTTGCCAATCGCATGATATCCCTAATCTGTTTATTTGTGATTCGAGCGTGTTCGTTACCGGTGGAGGTACCAATCAGACCTTGACAGCCATGGCCATAGCAAGCCGAAGTGGGGACTACATGATAAAATCGGCCACCCGTGGTGAGCTGTAAGATCTTGGATCGTTATTACCATCAAATGAGGATATCAAATAATGTGGAAGATTGAAGGAGATGAGTTCAACTTCTCGAAAACCGTGGATATTAACGCACCGGTTTCAATCGTATATGAAACGGCGGCCAGGGTCGATAGATACGACCGGTTTCTCACCGATGTGGCCACCGCCAAGATGCGGAGCGAAGACGTTTGCGACATGATTGTTCGCGCGGGCCCTTTGAGAATAAATTTTATCACAAAGGTCACACTCGAGGAAAACAAGCGAATTGATTTCGTAATGATCGACGGTCCCCCATTAAAACGGCTGGCCGGTACCTGGATCGTTGCACCCAATAAAACCGGCGGTACAAGCGTCAACTTTAAAGTCAATATTCAAGCGGGTCGGGCAGGAAAGTGGTTATTAAAAACAGCGGCGCGGTATATGGAGCGCAAAGGTGAGGCTCTCATTGAAGCATTTCGGCAGCAAATCCTGAAGCAATCTCAGCCGGGAAAAAGCACATCTTAAAACCCATTTTCAAGCACAAGCCCGTCGGTGCAAAAAGAAATAATTAGGGAGGAGACCCATGAGTAAGCAAACGACCCTAACAGACGAACAAAGAGAGATGATAGAAACACTCGGGGAAATGATCATACCTGCGGATGATTTCGATGACGGTCTGAAGGAGGCAGGTTTTGCCGGTATAATGGAAACGCGCAATATGTATCAGCCTTGGACGGCGAAGCTTTATGATATCGGATTGAAAGGCATTGACCAAATTTGCAATGATCGCTTCGGTAATAATTTTCTTGCTCTCGGAGAAAAAGAACGCGCCTTAGTTTTGGATAAATTGAACTCCGATAATCCGGGTGGAACTGTCTGGACCGAACAGGAAAGCGCCGCAAAGTTTTTCAACCATCTGTGTATGGATGCATGTTTTGTGTATTGCACAGATGAAGACATGTGGGAGCGGATCGGCTTTCCCGGATCTATTTTTGAAAAAGGCGGCTATCCCGATTTTGCCGATCCTCAAGAGTAAGCGACCATTCAATCCTTTTTTGTAAATGGTGTCTGAACGAAAACTTGGATTTTTCATTAAGATCAAGGCGGATTAATATTTTAACCGCAAGCATACGTCTGTATTTCGAGGAGTAAAATTTTTTATCATCGCAGATACGGACTAAAAAGAGAGTTTTCGTTCGAACACTAAATAGCAGACTTGGTTTTAGGTCGTCATTGGGAAGGGGGTGAAAATAAAAATTGATTGAAGTTCTTGGCCTGATTCCAACGCGGGTACATTAAGGATGGATAAGGCCATTCCAACTGATTATTAAAAAGGAGCTCGGAAAATGAGTAAAAAAAAGCAAGTCAGTGACCAAAAGGAAAAGACGAAAGACCAGAGTATTTCGCGGAGGCAATTCTTAAAAACTTCCGGAATAGTGATCGGCGCAAGCGCCGTACCATCTATTTTTACATCATACGGGCGTGTGGCAGCAGCTGAGGAAAGTCGCATTCGGCTCGGTATGATGACGACACTTTCGGGATTTGGCAGCATTCATGCGCCGCCCACCATCAACGCCGCTCACTTGGCAATTGAGGAGATCAATGCAGCCGGTGGTGTTCTCGGCAAACCAGTGGACCTTTTGATTGAAGACAATCATACAGATGTGAACATCGCCGTACAGAAGGGCCTTAAGCTAGTCCAGAGAAAAAAAGTCGCTGCTTTCATCGACTTCGGATTTTCGAACAGTCGATTTGCCGTGGCTGATAAGGTGGCGCGTGCCCATAAAACGATTATGCTGTCGTCGATATTCTATGAAGGTGGTATTTGCAACCGCTATTTCTTCAACATCTCCGCGCTGCCCAATCAGGGTATCGATCCATTCGTACCCTGGTTGATGAAGGAGAAAGCGGCGAAATCTTTTTACGGAATCGGATCAGCCTACGCCTGGGGTATTGGCTCAGTTGATGCCGTCAAGAGAGCATCTGAAGCAAACAACGTTAAATTTTTAGGACGTGAAGAGGCTCCGCTTGGGACCACCGACTGGAGCGCCATCATCGGCAGGCTGAAAGCTGCATCACCGGATGTATGTTTTGTCTTTGTTGCCGGTAATGATCTGGTTACATTCCTTAAACAGTTCTTTGACTTCGGCTTAAATAAAAAGATTCAGTTGGCGTTTACCTATTTTCAGGAAGAAGTCACCCCAACCGTTGCGGAGAAATATCGCGCCGGCCATCTTTCAGCCAATACCTGGTTCTTGTCTTATGAATCTCCTGAGAGCAAGAAATTTCTAGAAGGGTACTACCGAATCGCGGGTAAAGGAACGCTGGTGACCAATTTCGGCGAGGGCACTTATGACGCCATTCACATGTGGGCCAAAGCCTGCCAGAAAGCGGGAACAATAGAAACCGAAGCGGTGGTCAAGGCTCTTGAGGGCCTTAGCTTCATGGCGCCCCAGGGAAAGATTACGATCGATCCCAAATCGCATCATGCCGCGGTACGATGCCTGATCGCCGAATCTACGACAGATCCGAATAATTTCAAGATTTTGGCCAATAAAGGCATCATCCAACCGATGCCGCCTAAGCCTTGTGATGCCAACATGAATCGTTGATGCCACAAAACGGTTTCAAATGACAGCTGGATAGGCCCATTACGGGCCTATCCAAGGATTTATCCGCATGGAATTAATAATTACGACAATATTCAACGGGGCCAGCCTGGCAGCGGTTCTCATTCTGATTTCTTTGGGTTTGGCGGTTATTTTCGGCCTGCGAGGCGTGATAAATTTGGCCCATGGTGAATTTTTTATGCTCGGAGCGTATACCGTATGGTTGACGGAGAGCTTGGGAATGCCGCCTTTTTGGGCCGGATTTATTTTGGCGCCAATCGCCGTTGCGTGTGTAGGATGGTTGATCGAACGCAGCTTTATTCGTTTCCTTTATGATCGTCCGATTGAGACCCTGTTAGGCACCTGGGGGATCAGTATCGTTCTGCGGGAGCTGGTCAGAATTGTGATCGGACCGGAGCACCGTTATGCCACCCAGCCGATTACAGGACAATTGGCCATATTCGGCTTTGAGTACCCCCTTTACCGGTTGGTCATAATCGCTTTTACAGCGGTGATCGTTACACTTGTTATCTTACTGTTCACGCGAACGGACTTCGGACTGCGCGTACAGGCCACCATTCGCGACAGAGGGATGGCGGAAGCGATTGGAATCAACACCGCCCGAATCGACCAGTCCGTATTTATTCTGGGTGCGGGGCTGGCCGGGCTGGCCGGGGCGGTTATGGGTCCGGTAATCGCCATCAATCCCAATATGGGGCTTGATTATTTTGCGCGGACTTTTCTGGTGGTCATTATCGGTGGAATCGGCAACATCTTGGGAGTTGTCGGCGGTGGTTCGCTGATCGGCATGTCGGAGGCCGGTTTTTCGGCATTTCTAAAACCTGTTATTGCCCAGGTGATTGTACTCGTAATAGCCATTTTAGTTATCCGTCTCCGCCCACAGGGACTTTTCGGTAAAAAATCATGAGGTTAAAAGATACTGTGTCGGATACGACGATATCACAAAATAAAGGATTGTTGACACGAGTCTCCCAGATGCTTTTCAAAAATGAGCAAAATGGTCTGGGTGCTAAATACATTTTTTTTCTCGTGTTGCTGGTGATTTTCCCGGGATGGGTCTCCTCTTATCAATTGGACTTACTGTCCAAGTTCCTCACTTTCAGCATACTGGCACTCAGTCTCGATCTGATCTGGGGCTATGCCGGCATCTTGAGCTTTGCCCATTCTATTTTTTTCGGCCTCGGCAGCTATGCTTTGGCGCTGACACTCAAATACTGGGGTCATATACCCGGAGCCACGTACATCGGTTTTGCGTTGGCGGTTGGAGCGCCGTCGTTATTAGCATTTATTATCGGATACGCGATGTTCTTCCGACGGGTAGGAGGTGTTTACTTTGCAATTGTGACTTTTGCGTTGGGTGGTATTATGCACTCTGTCACCGTCGTGTGGATTCGGTTCACCGGCGGGCTTAATGGCCTGTACGGCTTCCCCAATCCTCGCTTAGGCATCCCGGGCATTTGGGAGTTTGAAATCACCACCGGCATCGTGGGAACCTATTATTTAATCGCAGCCGTTCTAGTGTTGGCTTACATTTTAACTCAGCGGTTGATGAGATCACCTTTTGGCCAAATACTGCGCGCCATTAACGATAACGAGGAACGTGTGGAAACCTTCGGCTATAATGTCCCGCTTGTCAAGTTGGTGACCTTTGTGATTTCATGCGCAATTGCAGGGATCAGCGGCGCCTTGTTTGTTCCCGTAGGCTTCGTCTCGGCGAATATTATGGGTATTCTTTTCTCTACTTCCGTAATCGTATGGGTTGCCGTTGGTGGACGCGGAACACTTATTGGTCCGGTACTGGGCGCTTTGGTAGTCAACTATTTGCAGGTTTATATGAGCGATTTATTGGTGTTTTATTGGTATTTAATTATCGGACTATTTTTTGTCTTCGTTGTTTTATTTTGGCCGGATGGTATTGTCGGTATCTTCAATCGCATCGCTCAACGCATAAACAACAGATGGAAAGATTCGGTATGAATTGTCTTGAAATAAACAATGTGACCAAACGTTTTGGGGGCCTGATTGCCATCGAAGACTTAAACCTCCAGATTGATGAGAGGGAGCTGCGTTGTATCATTGGTCCCAACGGAGCTGGAAAAACCACCCTGTTCAATCTCATTTGTGGTAATTTGGAACCCGATGACGGGCAAATTCTCTTCAAAGGCAAGTCTTTGCACGGCCGGTCAATTGCTGAGAGGAGTCGTTTGGGTATTGGAAGAAAATTCCAGTCCCCGGCCATTTTCGGGTCTCTAACTGTGACGGAAAATTTAGAAGTGGCCGCACTCGGTAAAGCCTCGATTCGGAAAATCAGTTCAGCCAGAGCCGGCCAACTTAAAAACCAAGTTGAAGACGGGCTCGCAAAAATCGAGCTTGGGGATAAGCGGAATATTATTGCTCAAGAGCTTTCGCATGGTGAAAAGCAATGGCTGGAAATTGGTATGGTGCTGACCAGTAACCCGTCACTATTGCTGCTTGATGAACCAACAGCAGGTATGACACCGGCGGAAACCCACAAAACTTCTGAACTGATTCAGCGCGTTTGTGAAGAAATTTCCACGATAGTTATTGAACACGATTTAAAATTTGTGCGGGAAATCGCTACCAAAATAACGGTCTTGCAGCGTGGCAGCCTATTGGCCGAAGGGCCGATCGATGAAATTGCACAAAATGAGACTGTACGTCAAGCGTACCTCGGAAAGAACGTTCTCTGATGCTAAATCTAAAAAATACAAGTTTCGGGTATGGTCCCATTATAATTTGTCAAAATATTAATCTCGAAATCACCCCGGGAGAGATTGTGTGCCTGCTGGGTCGCAATGGCATGGGTAAAACCACTACGCTGGAAGGCATCATGGGACTCAACAAGCAGCATGCCGGGCGTGTGCTTCTCAATGATGTGAATGTTTCCCAAAAGCCAACCCATAAACGAGCACGTCTGGGCATTGGACTGGTGCCGCAGGGTCGCAGAATCTTTGCCGATATTTCGATTCGCGACAATTTGCGTTTGGGAACACTTGCCGGAAATGACAAGTGCCAACCGATTCCCGAAATAATCTTGGAATTCTTTCCAATCCTTAAAGAGAGACTTAATCAAAAAGCCAATACATTGAGCGGAGGGGAACAGCAAATGTTGGCAATTGGGCGCGCATTAGCCGGCGAGCCCCAGTTAATCCTGTTAGACGAACCTTCAGAAGGTCTCGCGCCGATTATGGTCGAAGCGATTGCCGAACTGATTATTCTTCTCAGAAGTCGCGGAATCACGATTTTCATCGCCGAGCAAAATCTTTCTTTTGCGCTTGCAGTGGCGGACAGAGGATATGTAATGGAGAAAGGAAAAATCGTCCTGGAGGGAGACACTGATTTATTGCAAAGCCACAAAACCGTCCGTGAATATCTAGTCGTTTAAATCTCGCGATGCTGGCTGAGTTTCCAAAAAGGTACTGTTGGGTGATGGATAAAATTATGTCGTCGATGTGAATGTTAAAAATAGGTTCGAAAAAGAGGGAGTTCAAATGACTAAAATGACTATCAAATCAGCAGAAGAATGTCAGTGGGATATTGTAAGCTTGGGAGAGGTCATGATTCGTCTCGATCCCGCTGACAACCGGGTGGCTCGCACACGTCATTTTCAGGTCTGGGAGGGTGGCGGTGAGTACAATGTCGCTAGAGGCTTGCGGCGGTGTTTTGGTATGCGGGCGGCTTTGGTTACCGCCATACCGGAAAACCCGGTCGGCCGCCTTTTGGAGGATCTTTTGTTACAAGGCGGGGTGAACCTTTCGCACATTAAATGGGTACCTTACGACGGGATCGGCCGTAAAGTTCGTGTGGGCTTGAATTTCACCGAAAGCGGTTTCGGCGTTCGATCGGCTTTGGGTTGTTCAGACAGGGGCCACACAGCGGCTTCACAGATGAAGAAAGGTGAAATTGATTGGAAACAAATATTCACTCAAGAAGGGGCGCGCTGGCTTCACACCGGCGGCATCTTTGCCGGTCTTTCCGAAACCACGCCGGAGGTGATTATTGAAGCCATGAAGGCCGCCAAAGATAACGGCACGATGATTTCTTATGACTTGAATTATCGGCCATCGTTATGGAAAGACATCGGGGGCTCGGAAAAAGCGATTGAAGTCAATCGGGAAATTGCTAAATATGTCGATGTTATGCTGGGAAATGAGGAAGATTTCACTGCCGCACTGGGCTATAAAGTGGAAGGTATGGACCAAGATATTTCCAAGCTGGACACCTCAGCATTTAAAAAAATGATTCGGCGTGTAGTGGAAGCCTACCCGAATTTTAAAGCCGTGGCAACCACCTTAAGAAACGCAAAAACCGCCTGCGTTAACGACTGGGGTGCCGTTTTGTATGCCGACGGTGAATTTCACGATGCTGTTTTGCGTGAAAATCTGGAAATTTTCGATCGGGTCGGTGGCGGTGACAGCTTTGCGTCGGGTCTGATTTACGCCTTTTTGAATGGAAAAGAACCGGTCGAGGCCGTTAATTACGGGGCGGCCCACGGCGCTCTGGCCATGACCACCCCCGGTGATACCACCATGGCCACGTTGGCTGAGGTGGAAAAGGTGATGAAGAATACGACAGCTAGAGTCGATCGATAGTGTTTCCCACTCGGTTATATTGCAATTATTATTCCGGCTGCGTGGACCAAATGTGGGGTCATTGATAAATTGAGATTTGGTGTTGAGATCTATAATTTATACCTTATTTTAAAATTTCCATCGGAAATATTACGGTTC
>SDBV01001508.1_pt1 | contig 35128 bp, 27 predicted proteins | sample 2277081 | NCBI WGS metagenome assembly SDBV01 (sample SAMN10402039, study PRJNA504765) | marine sediment metagenome | isolation source: marine sediment core GS10_PC15, 223 cmbsf | place: Arctic Ocean: Southern Knipovich Ridge | collected 2010 | reverse complement strand
TCGGTCGCCTGATCGAACACACCACCCCAAGCCTTTTTGGACACAGATTCCCCTCAGTTCCCCCAGCAGACTAACCGAGACCGGCACAGTATTCACTCTATATAGGCAGCGACAGCGTGTCAATAATATCCTCCGAGATACGTTCAGCAGGCGGAAAAGCGGCCCATATGGTCTGTTCGCCTATAGCTATATAGTATGGCAATCCCGCGTTAGTTATCGACTTCTTCACCTTTAGGGTGAAAGACCGTATTGACATGTTCCGCTGAACCGATATACTTTATTAGAGAATCGCATTCGGGCTCTGAAAGAGGCGGGCATGGAGGTTGAGTTTGTCAACAAGGATTTGGATCGGCTGGAAACCGACCGGGACTTCAAAACCAAGTTTCCTCCCGAGGTCGTGCGAGCCTTCAGGAAGCGGATGCAAATCATTCGAGAGGCTTCAGACGAACGAAAGTTCTATGCACTAAAGTCTTTGCACTATGAGAAGCTCAAAGGCGCCCGTTCCCATCAACGTTCGATGCGACTGAATCGACAGTGGCGCCTGATTGTTGAACTCAAGAAGATCGATCCGGCAACGATCATCGTAATCGTTAATATCGAAGACTACCACTGACCAGAAAGGATGTCGCCGATGACCGACCGTATTCCGGCAGAAGTATTCCCTCCGGGGGAGTTCATTCGCGACGAACTGGAAGCGCGAGATTGGACTCAACAGGACCTGGCGGACATCCTGGGGCGCCCCATTCAGGCCGTCAACGAGGTGATTTCCGCCAAGAAGTCGATTACGCCCGAAACGGCGCAGGGCCTAGGCGATGCGTTTGGCACGGGCGCCCAGTTGTGGCTCAATTTGGAAAGCGTCTACAGGCTCTCCCTTGCTCGACGTCATAGCGACAAAGACGTTGCCCGACGGGCAAGGGTTTACGACAAGGCCCCGATCAAGCAAATGACAAAACGCGGGTGGATCGAAGAGTCGAGCAATACCGAGGATCTGGAGCGGGAAATCGTTCGTTTCTTCGAGCTCGATTCGATCGAGTCGAGCCCGATACTCAGCGCAGCGGCCCGCAAATCGACTAGTTACAGCGAGAGAACCCCGTCGGAGCTGGCCTGGTGTTTTCGGGCGAGGCATTTGGCAAGAACTCTTGATGCGGCAGTGTACAGCGAAGACGGTTTGCTGGAGAAGCTTCAGTCGTTGCGTCAACTGGCCGGTGACGTCGAGGGAATTGAGCGGGTCCCGGACTTTTTGGCCAATTTGGGTATTCGGCTGGTGATTGTCGAACACTTGCCTAAGACACATATCGATGGTGTCGCGTTTTGGCTCGACGAGCAGTCACCCGTGATCGCCATGTCGCTGAGATATGATCGTATCGACTGGTTCTGGCACACCTTGGGCCATGAATTATGGCACATCAAGAACCGCGATAGTTGGGAGTTGGACAACAATTTGGTTGGCAAGGGGCGACAGAAAACGGCCGACAAGCCTGACAGCGAGCGAAAAGCCGATCAAATGGCCGCACAACTCCTGGTGCCGCGCAAAGAAATCGAGTCGTTCATTGCACGCGTTCGACCCTTGTTCTCGAAAAAGCGGATCGTGCAGTTTGCAAATCGCATTGGAGTCCATCCCGGCATCGTCGTCGGCCAGCTTCAACATCGAGAAGAGATAGGATACTCGCACAGCCGAGAAATGCTTGAGAAAGTCCGAGATTTGGTAACGCAAACCGCGTTGACCGACGGATGGGGTTATTCGTCGGCGCGATAAACCGCAGCTCGCAATGCTGAAGCGATCCCCTCAGGCCCCCCACGAGCGTGGAGCGTCCGTGATCACACGACCCCCTCCAGCAGGGCGTAAGGCTGCTTCGCCACCAAAATGCGGTCTGCTCTCCATTTCTGAAGAGAGTCCGCGCACCACCGGAAGTGTTTATCTAATCGCGCCATGTATTACACAGAGCCCCACTAGCGACCGTTGGTTCGGGTGTTACCGCCAACAATCTGTTGCTCATTCCACTGGGTTCAGGTAGAATGAAAGTGATGGTTACTGGATCCCTCAAACTGATTGGCAAGGGCCTATACACACCGCGAGAAGCGGCATTCTACGCTCGTATCAAGACACAGACGATGAAGCGATGGGTGTTTGGCAATCGTCAGGGCGATGCTGTCGTTCATGCCGAATCATCAGAGGACCTAGAAGGTGAACCTGTCGTAACCTTCATGGACTTTGTTCAGGCGCTAGCAATTCGGGCGATTACCACCGCCCCTCTTGGGCAACGTGTTTCGCTCCAAAAAATCCGCGAAGCCGTAAACACCGCCCGAGACAGGTACAACGTCGAGTATCCGTTTGCTCAAGAGCATAAGACTTATCTCTTTGGTTCTAATATACTCATCGAGCTAAAGGAAGGTGATTACAGGGCTCTGACCGGAAAACGGAAAGACCAGCTTTTTCTTCGGCCGGTGGTCGAGTTGTATAAGAAACGGCTCAGTTTTGGCGAAGATGGCTATGCGTCTGAATACTGCGCGTGGGATTCAGGCAACCTTAAAATAACCATGAATCCCGAAGTGCGTTTTGGGGAACCCTTAATGCCTTCCGGCTACACAGCCAAAACTCTGTGGGAGGGCGTGGCAGCGGAAGGAAGCATTGAAGCTGCCAAGAAGGTATACGAAGTTAGCACGGAGGAAATCGAGTTGGCCTATGCTTACTTCGACCACCTCCGTGGGAATTCTGCTGCGTGAACACTCCGGTTACAATACTTTTTGATGAGTGTGTCACTCTTCCAGCGATTAGAGCATTGCTTGCCACCACCGACCTGGACCCAACCCCGACGACGATTGAGCACATCTTGGACAAGTTCCCTCGCGGTACTCTTGACAGTGTATGGGTTCCACAAATAGCCAAGGAAAGCCCGATTGTGGTCACGGCTGATCGTGGTTTGCGGTCGAGCAAGGGAGGGAAACTACCGGCTCTCTGTGAAGCCTTCGGCGTAACGCATGTGGTACTGTCTGGTGCGTTGAGCCAATGGCCGGGTTTTGCAAAGGTCCGCGCGATTCTCGGCAACTGGGACGATATAGTTCAGACTGCCAACGCACCGCGCGGGTCACGATTCAGCCTGACTAGTGTGAATTCGAGACGATTCCAAGCCAAACTAAGCCTTGTCAAGGAGGGCGTGGGCCCGGGCAACGAGCCGCCCCGTCAAAAGGAACTTTTTTCGTAGCACACCCCAACCCGAACTCGCCGCCCAGAAACACACTCCTTAGGTCACTACCAAAAACCCCGCTTTTCACCATTTTTCCTTGGCGCACTTCAAACTGTACTGCTAAGAACCGACCCCGCCCCCTTGTGAATCGCACCCCGACCGTGCTAACATGGGGAGATTTTGTACACAAAGCGGCTCCATCAGAGGGCCCAGCCGGTACGAATCCTCACGAAAAATGGACAAAAGGAATCCTCCCGTGCCGCGTCGAGACGACATTCATAAGATTTTGTTGATCGGCTCCGGGCCGATTATTATCGGTCAGGCCTGCGAGTTCGACTATTCGGGCACCCAGGCCTGCAAGGCGCTTCGGGAAGAAGGGTACGTAGTGGTGCTGGTCAACTCCAATCCGGCGACCATTATGACCGATCCCGAGATGGCCGACCGCACCTACATCGAGCCGCTCTCCTGGGAAACGGTGGCCAAGGTGATCGAGAAAGAGCGGCCCGACGCGCTGCTGCCTACGCTCGGCGGCCAGACCGGGTTGAACTTGGCCATGGAACTGGATCACCACGGCGTGCTCGAGAAATACGGCGTCGAGATGATCGGGGCCACGGTCGAGGTGATTGCCAAGGCCGAGCAGCGCGACCAGTTCAAAGAGGCCATGGAGAAGATCGGCCTGGAGGTTTGCCGGGGCGAAACGGTCACCGATCTGAAAGAAGCCCGCCGGGTGGTCGAGGAGATCGGCCTGCCGTGCGTCGTTCGGCCCAGCTTCACGCTCGGCGGGGCGGGGTCCAGCATCGCCTACAACCGCGAGGAGTTCGACCGGCTGGTTGCCCGCGGTCTGGCCGAATCGCCGGTGAACCAAGTGCTCTTGGAAGAGTCGGCCTTGGGGTGGAAAGAGTATGAGATGGAGGTGATGCGCGACAAGGACGACAACGTCGTGATCATCTGCTCGATCGAGAACTTCGATCCCATGGGCGTGCACACGGGCGATTCGATCACGGTGGCCCCCGCCCAGACGCTCACCGACAAGGAATACCAGCGAATGCGCGACGCCTCGTTGGCTGTGATTCGCGAGATCGGCGTCGAGACGGGTGGGTCGAACATCCAGTTCGCCATCCATCCGGACGACGGGCGGATGATCGTCATCGAGATGAACCCTCGGGTTAGCCGCAGCAGTGCCTTGGCCAGCAAAGCGACCGGTTTCCCGATCGCCAAGATTGCCGCCAAGTTGGCCATCGGCTACCTGCTGCACGAGTTGCCCAACGACATCACGCGCGAGACGATGGCCTGCTTCGAGCCGACGATCGACTACGTAGTGACCAAGGTGCCGCGGTTCGCATTCGAGAAGTTTCCCGAGGCCGATTCCGTCTTGACCACGCAGATGAAGAGCGTCGGCGAGACGATGGCCATCGGGCGGACGTTCAAGGAATCGCTGCAGAAGGCCCTGCGAGGGTTGGAAGTCGGGCGGTTCGGGTTCGGCAGCGACGGCAAGGACCTTTGGGGAACCGACGAGCAGCCCACGCTCGAAGAGATCCAAGCCAAGCTGGCCACCCCGAACGACCAGCGGATCTGGTATCTCAACTATGCCCTGAAGGCCGGCATGTCGGTCGACGAGATCTACGAGATCACGGCCATCGACCCCTGGTTCCTTGACCACTTGTTGGAGATCGTCGAACTGGAAGGCGAGCTGTGCGAGTTGGGCAGCCTGACGGCGGTCGACGACGCCACCTTGCGTAAGGCCAAGCAATTCGGCTTCTCCGACCGCCAATTGGCCGTGCTGTTCGGCACGACCGAGATGGAGGTCCGGCAGAACCGCAAAGAGCGTGGCATCGTGACCACCTTCAAGGCGGTCGACACGTGCGCGGCCGAGTTCGAGGCCTACACGCCCTACTACTATTCGACCTACGAAGACGAAGACGAGACGCCGGCCAAAAAGCCCGGCCAGCGCCGCGTGATGATCCTTGGCGGCGGTCCGAACCGCATTGGGCAGGGGATCGAGTTCGACTATTGTTGCTGCCACGCCAGCTTCGCCCTGCGCGAGTTGGGTATCGAGTCGATCATGGTCAACAGCAACCCCGAGACCGTCAGCACCGACTACGACACGAGCGACCTGCTGTTCTTCGAGCCGTTGACGACCGAAGACGTCTTGAACATCTGCGATCGGATCCAGCCGGACGGCGTGATCGTGCAATTCGGCGGCCAAACGCCGTTGAACCTTGCCCGGGCGCTGAGCAACGCCGGGGTGCCTATCATCGGGACGAGCGTCGACACGATCGAAGACGCCGAGGACCGCGAGAAGTTCATCAAGCTGCTCGATAAGCTCAAGTTGAAACAACCGGCCAACGCCATCGCGCGGAACATGGACCAAGCCCGGGCCCAGGCCGTCAAGGTGGGGTTCCCGGCCTTGGTACGGCCCAGTTTTGTGCTGGGTGGTCGGGCGATGGAGATCTGTTACGACACGGCCCAGTTCGAGCGGTACGTGGCCGAGGCCTTTATCGTGGCCCAAGGTCAGCCCGTGCTGATCGACCGCTTCCTCGAAGACGCCATCGAGATCGACGTCGACGCGATTGCCGACGGCGAGCAAGTGATCGTGGCCGGTATCATGGAACACATCGAAGAGGCGGGCGTCCACTCGGGTGATTCGGCCTGTGCCATCCCGCCCTACAGCCTGCCCGGCCCGGTGATCGACGAGATTCGCGAGGCCACCGCTGCCATGGCCCGCGAGTTGAAGGTCGTCGGGCTGATGAACGTGCAGTATGCGGTCAAACAGGAGGACGGGCGACCGGTCCTCTACGTGATCGAGGTCAACCCGCGGGGCAGCCGGACGGTGCCGTTCGTCTCGAAGGCCACGGGCATGCCGCTGGCCAAGGTGGCGGCCAAGGTGATGGCCGGCGTGTCGCTGGCCGAGCAGGGCTACGACAAGGCGCCGATTCCGTCGCACGTCTCGATCAAGGAGGCCGTCTTCCCGTTCGTGAAGTTCGCCGGCGTAGACATCGTGTTGGGGCCCGAGATGAAATCGACCGGCGAGGTGATGGGCATCAGCGAGCGGTTCTCGATCGCGTTTGCCAAGAGCCAATTGGCGGCCGGCTCAGCCCTGCCGCGCGAGGGCAAGATCTTCATCAGCGTGGCCGATCGGGCAAAGAAACACGTGGTCGAGCTGGCCCAACGCCTGGAAAAGATGGGCTACGAACTGATCGCCACCAAGGGTACGGCCGAGTGTCTGGAAGCGGCCGGCGTGAAAGTGCAACAAGTCAAGAAGATCCAGCACGGGCATCCCAACCTGTTGGACTACATGGCCGACGGCGACCTGCAACTGGTGATGAACACGCCCAGCGGCAAAGGCGCCCGAACCGACGAAGGCCGCATCCGCGCGGCGGCCGTCTCTCACGGCATCCCCTGCCTAACCACGTTACAAGCCGCCCAAGCCGCCGTCCTCGCCATGGAAGCCATGCGCGAAGAAGAGATGACCGTCCAAGCCGTACAAGATCGCTTCCCGAACTACGGAACCGTCGAGGCCAAGTAGGGTGGCGCCGAAAAAGGGGACATTCTACTTTATTGAAAAAGTAGAATGTCCCCTTTTTTGTCACGGCAGGGTGAAGCAGAAGGTTGAGCCGTGTCCTAGGCCGGGGGATTCGACCCACATTCGTCCGCCGTCGAGTTCGATGATTCGCTGCACGAGTGCCAGGCCGACGCCCGTGCCTTCGGCCTGTTGATCGAGTTGGCTGAACAGCTCGAAGATGTTCTCTTGATAGCGGGGTTCGATCCCCACGCCGTTGTCGCGTACAAAACAGACCAGCTCGTCGCCGTCTTTGCGGTTTCCGATTTCAATGCGTGGCTGGGGTTGGTCGCCCATGTACTTCACGGCGTTTTCGATCAGGTTTTGCATCACTTGGTGCAAGCGGAATCGATCGCCACAAAGCACGGGCAAGTCGTCGGCGATCTCGACCTGGATATTCTGCTGGGCGATTCGCCCGTCGAGCAGTTCGAGGACTTCGTCGACCAACTCGCGGAGGGGGACGTCTTCCGGCGGGCTGACCACGCGCCCGATGCGTGAGAGTTCCAAAACGTCGCTTAGCAGTTGTGCCATTCTGTCGGCCGCCCCGCCTATGCGTGCGGCGTAGTCTCTTAGTTTTTCAGTGTTTCCTTTTACGGCCTCTTCTTCCAGCATTCCCAGGAACCCTTTGATGGTAATCAGCGGGGTTTGCAGGTCGTGGGAAACGGTATAGACGAATCGTACCAACTCGGCGTTCTTGGCTTCCACGCTGGTAAGGAGTTGCTCGCGTTGCGCTTCCACCTGCATCCGCTCGATTTCTGCCGCTGCCCGAGAAGCGAAGATCTCCAACAGCGATCGGGCAAGAGAGACCACTTCGCTGAGGAAAGGCTTCTCGTCGAGCACGACCAGCACACCGAGCGACTCTCCGGAGGAGCCGAACAACGGGGTCCCAAGATAGCTTTCCGCTCCCAGGTCGTCCAAGAGCCGGTCTTCGGGAAAGTGTATCCGGACATCTTTTTCGTAGAGGCAGGTGTTCTTGCCGACGACGTTTGCGCACGGCGTATTGACCAGATCGTACTCGAAGTTCTCGGCGATGTCTTGGCCGTTCCAGACGGCGAGCGTACGGATCTTCTGCATTTCTGGGGCCACCAACTGGCCGACTAGCGCGTTTCGAACGCCGAGGACCTGGGCAAGGTGTTGCACCAAGCTGCGGTAGAACTCTTCACCGGTGGTAGCCGAAGTGCCTTCGACGGTCGTCCTGAGCATTTCCTCGACGCGGCGGCGATCGGTAACATCCTGGACCACGCCCGCCATGCGGACCACCTTGCCGTGTTCGTCTCGAAAGACGTCTCCTGCTTCGGACACCCAACGGACGTTGCCGTCGGGCCATACGATACGATGTTCGACGGAGTACTCGCGTCCTTCGCCGATGCAGGCGTCGACCGCATCGATCACCTGTTGGCGATCTTCCGGATGCACGCACTCGAGGAAGGCTTCATAGGTGGCGCCGAACTGGCCGGGTGCGAATCCGAACAGGGGTTCGATTTGATCGGACCACTGCAGATCCCCGCTGGGGATATTCCAATCCCAACTCCCGATATTGGCTGCCCGCTGAGCTAGTGCATAGCGTTCCTCGCTTCGCCGCAGGGCTTCTTCGGCTTGCTTGTGTTCGATAATCGTTCCCAATCGTTCGGCCGTAACGGCCAAGAGTGTCTGCTCTTCCTCGAGAAAGGCCCCGCCGTCACTTTCCGGAACGGCCTCCAGATAAAACACCTCCAGCGACCCGACCTGCTTCCCTCGCGCAAAAACATGGCACTTGTGCTTCCAACGGGTCTCGCGAAACTCGCGGCTCTGAAACGATTGGTCTTCCAGGAGAATTCTCACACAAGCGAGTTCCGGGAACTGCAAAGCCTGAGGAAGCGCCTCGATGGTTCCCCGCAGGATTCCTTCCAGGGAGGTCTCCTCCTCGACAAGGCGGGAGATCTCGTAAAGGAAATCGAGTTCCTTCACCCGCTTGGCCAGTGCCCGAGTGCGCTGCTGGACCAGCGCCTCCTGTTGGCGATAGGTCACCGAGTAGCGCAAGGCGATGGCAATCACCGGGGAGAGTTCTTTGAGGATCTCGGCCACCGCGTCAATACGCCGGATCTCGGGAAGGCCGAGCAGGAGCACCACGCCGGCGGTGGCGTCGCCGATTTTCAAGGGGCTGGCCAAGGCCGTTTCATAGTCCATGCTGTCGAGCGTTTCCCGGATATCCCGCTCGCAGCTTTGGTCCCATATGGCGGGCTGTTGCAGTTCGTGCGTGCGTTGGGACAAGTGCTCGATGTCGGCCTGAATGATCCGCTCCCGACGACGTTCGGGACAAACGGCCACGACCTCGTGCCCGGCGCCTCCATAATCGTGCAGGCATCTCGCCAACACGACGGAATGGGCGCCCGTCAAATCGCGCAACTGTTGCGTTAACGAGATCCCCAACTCACTAGGCCGATCGGTATGAGTCAGCAACTGGCTGAGAATATCCATCGCCATGAACTGCAATGGCAGGGCTCGCCTATCGTCGCGTGGCGTGGGATCAGGAGGCATCTTGGCTGAGCTCCTCTGCGGCCGTTTCAATCGCGGCCCTTAAGTGATCCGTCGAAACCGAGACCACTTCCCAAGGAAGCCCCACGTAGTCCGAAAACGCCCGCAGGTCTTCTTCGGGTACGGGGACCGACCCGAGGTCGAGGTAGACGAGCTTGGAGTGCATGTCGGTCATCACGCAGCGGATGTTCTCGCGTTGGCTACCGATTCCCAGTTGTACGACTTCCTGCCAGCGGCGTGCCCAATCCGGCAACACGAAGAAGGCGCCTTCGCGGCGCAACTGCCGGAAGCGATCGCGTCCCAGCAAGAGTTCGAAGCAGTTGACCCCCTTAGGGCGGCAAATCCCCGGCTTGGATACACGCTCGATCATGAAAGGATCGCAGTCGCCGTAGAGCAACAGGACCTGATTCCCCCGATCGCACTCCCGCTCTATCTGGGCTTCCAAGCGGCGGGAGAGTTCGTCCGGACGCATGTGCAGCATAGAATCGAGGTAGCGAACGGGCAAATCGAACTCGCCTCGCTCGTGCAACGTTTCAAGCGCCGTGCGAAACACGGTGCAGGTGATGCAAACCGTATTCGGCGACGTCTCACCCATGGCTTTCTCCCGAGGCAAACGCGTCGGCCGCTTCGCGGATCACGTGGATGTTCTCCGGCGGTGTGTCGAAACCGATGTCGGCGGCACTGGTTCCGAGGACGAAGTGCGGGTCGTCCTGCCGGTCCTGGAGAACCTCAAGACAGTTGGCTCGGATATCTTCCCGCTTTCGCTGAAAAAGGGTCGGCCCGTCGATATTGCCGACCAGCGTCGGCTGCGGGCCCACCTTGTCTCGGGCTTCGGCAAAGCTGTCTTGCGGGTTAAGCACAAACGACACCACGTTGGGTAGACCGCTTAACAGGTCGAGACAATGTGCCAAAGGCGCGCCCCCGGAGTGGACCATGATCGGCCCGTCGACTTCGGACAAGGTCTCCTTCATCGCGGGAATCGTGATTCTCTCGGCGATCTGGCGCAAGACGATGGTCGGGTTGACAAAAACTGCCGGAACGACCACGAAATCGGCCCCCTCGGAGAACAACGCCCGGATCCAGCGGACGGCATGCCCTATGGAAAGCTCCAGCACGCGCTTCGCACGATCCTCGTCAAACAATAGCGTGTTGAGCCACTCGTCGATTCCCAACAGCAAGGCCGGAAGATCGACCGGATTGGACGCCACCGCCGCGATGGGAACCTCGCCACCATGCTCAGCCACCAGTTGCCGAATGGCCTCGCGAAAAAACGTCAGCCTGGGATGGCTATCCACATCGGGGATCGCCAGTTGGTCGATTTCCGCGGCCGAGGAAATTGCCGGCTGGGCCAGGTTCGGCGCCTGATTCTCGAAGTAGCGCACTCGGCAACCAAACGCACTGGCTTCCATGGGAAGCGTAAACGGACCGAAGAGGATGTCCGGCCGATAGGTTTCCAATACGGCAGACTGACCACGCGCGTAGGCGGTCGCACTGGTGTAGTACTCTTGAAGCGGACACTCGGTCAACTTGGCCCCGTACAGAGACAAGACCAGACTGACCGGGCGCCGGTCCACCGCACGGCCTTCCAGCGCCGCTAAGACTCGTTCCCGTCCGTTCATGTTAGGCTTCCTGCATTCTTGGCTCGTTCCCATAGTTCTTCCACCATGCCGGGAGCCGCCAGGGCGTTGCGCGCCGTGCCGTCGCCGCCGACCTCTTTCACCAGTTCCGGCCGCAGAACGAACACCGCACCGCCGACGGCCAATTGCAATCGGCCGGTAAGCCCCCGCTGGTCGATCTCTTGCCGCAACTTGACGATATTCATCGCCGTGCTATACATCATGGCCGAGACACCGATCACCCGGGCGCCGACCTCCAGGGCCTTGTCGACAAACTCCTCGGCCGGAACGTCGATGCCCAGATCGATGACTTCCCAGCCGGCTGTGCGCAGAAAGGTACCGACCAACCGACGCCCTAAAGCGTGACAATCGTCTTCGATGTTCCCCAGGACCATCGGCCCTTTCGATGCCAGGCCGGTGGGTCCGGATTGGCCGGAGGCCAGAAGGCTCTCCAACACGTCTTCGGCGACTTTGGCGGCCACATAGCCATGGGCCAGACTGGCGCTCTCGTCGGTGTCCCACCACCGGCCAATCTCCCCCAGCACCGACTCGAGTAAGTCGAGCACCTTCAGGTTGTCATCCTGGGTTTCCGCCCAACGGAGGATCAACTCGACGGCGGAGTGCCGATCGGCAACTAAGATCTTCTCGATGATTGCGGCCCGTAAGGCGGCCGGTTCGTCCGGCATGATCTCGTCTCCCCAAACCCGACGCAAGAAACACCATTGAACTCTGCCCTCACTTAGCAATAGTACCGCACACCGGCAAGCTGGCAAACCGAGGGCATCAGGCACCCACCCTAAGGGTGTATTTGCGTACCCCCGTCACGCCAGCGGAAAAAAAGCCCACCGGTTGCAACCCCTGGGTTTAGGATGGGCAAGCGTGTAGGGTGCGTGAAACGCACCTGACTATGATACACGAGTTATGGTTCTCCCGCATGGGTGCCTGGACCGAATTTGTTCCAGGTTAATCGGTCCGGCATCTTTCAGTTTGCCCTTCTTGGCCGAATAGTCCAATTCGGTCGTGTCTTGAAGAACCAAGGCGACGGACGTGCGTGCCATCCGACGCATCGTTTCTTCACTGTGCGGGCGAAGGACCTTGTCGGCCATGGCTTCCATCCATTACAATGTCTTTGTTCTGTTGACTCCTCGTTCTGTTGACTCCTCGTATAGTCAGGCATTGCCGCGGACGGTCGCGTGGCCCGATGGGAGCTTGTTTCTTCGAGCGGTCACAAGGTTCTCGACGCGGCCGCCGTGCGAGCGGTCCGGTCGTGGCGATTCGAGCCTGCCCGAGAGGCCGGCGATTCCCCTAGTAATTCGGGTGCCCTATGACTCTCGATCCTTCCACACTCCAACAACGCTGGCCCGTACCCTCGAAACCCCGGCCGATTGTGATTCTCGGTACGGGCGACATTGTGCGCAATGCCCATCTGCCGGCCTACGCCATGGCCGACTTGCCGGTCGCCGGTGTGTTCGACATTCAACCTCAGCGTAGCCGCGAGATCGCCGAGCAGTTCGGCATTCCCCGCGTGTTCGACTCGATCGACGAGGCTGTGGCGGAGTCAGACGTGGTGTTCGACATCGCGGTTCCTCCGGATCATCTGCTGCCGATCGTCCGGCGGTTACCCCGACGGGCGGTCGTGTTGATGCAGAAGCCGATGGGTACCAACCTGAGCGGCGCCCGGCAGATCGCCGAGGTGTGTCGCGAGAAGGAACTCGTCGCGGCGGTCAATTTTCAGTTGCGATTCAGTCCCAAGATGCTGGTTGCGGCCGACCTGATTCGCCGCGGGCTGATCGGGCCGATTACCGACCTTGAAGTGCACATGAACTTCAACGAGCCGTGGGAACTGTTCCCGTTCTTGAAGGACCAAGAGCGGGTCGACATGCTGATCGCCTCGATCCACTATTTCGATTGGATTCGCAGTATCCTGGGCGAGCCGGACGGGGTCTACGCCCGATCGATCCCGCATCCGAACGTCCCCGACATCGAGGCCACCCGAACCAGCGCGATCTTGGACTATGGCATTCGAACCCGATGCTGTCTCTCGATGAACAACAACTGGTCCTTCGGCCGCAGGCACGAGACGTGTACCGCTCGCATCGAAGGGCTTAAGGGGGCCGTGATGATCAAGTTCGGTTGCCTGATCAACTTTCCCGACGGCGAACCGGACGAGGTGGAGTTCACGACCGAGGGGACCGATTGGACTGCGGTGCCGATCTCGGGTAGTTGGTTTCCCGAGGCGTTCATGGGCACGATGTGCAACCTCCAGCGCTTTGCCGCCGGGGAAGACGAAGTTTTGCCCACGCGGGCGGACGATGCGCTGAAGACCATGGCCCTGATCGAGGCCCTCTACGAATCGAACGCCCACGGCGCCACGCCGATTCCGCAGTGATGGCGGGAGTTTCCCCGTTTAGGAATCCGTTTAGCCGCCGACGGTACGTCGGTGCGATTCAGGCCGGCAAGTCGTCCAGGGGCGGGCGCCACATGGGCAGCCGGGGAAAGAGCGCACGGCCGATTCGCTCGGCCAAGGCGGTCGAGCAACTCAACCGCCCGTCGGAAACGGCCTCAGGCCAATCGAGTTGGCCCAAGAGCAATCGGGTGAAGTCGGCCACATTCAGTTGCAGGTAGCTGCGGCCGAGCCGTTGCGGCTGAATCTCGATCTTCCCCTGAGCAAACCCGAGGCAGTACTTTTGCTTGTCCACGGCCAAACCCAACTCGAACGACTGCGGCAGGTCGGCCGCCTGGGCACGCCGAGAGAACTCCGTGCCAAAATGCTCCAGCAACTTAGGCGGATCCAGCAGCCGGACCATCAGCACTTCTCCTTGATCCGACTCGTGAACGTGATGCACCTCGCCCACCTCGCGAAGTATCTTGTGCAGAAAATACTTTTTCGGGGCATGCAGGATGATGCCGTGTCGATCGTGCTCGATGGCGTCGCGGCAACAACGGGCCAACAACTCGGCCGCCGCACGACGCTGATTCGGAGCCGTCATCAACTCGACAATCCGCTCGCCACGGGTTACCGCGTAGCCCACGATCCGGGTGCTGACCTCCTCGAGCTCCATCAACTCGGGCCCGTCCAACGCCATGTAAATCTGGTCGTAGGCCTGCCGGCGAGTCAACCACTGCCAATAGGCCTCGGTGCGATCGAACGGGCCGTAGGCGTCGGAGAGATTCTGATCGTAGATTCTCATCAGCGCGGACTGTTCCCAGCGCCGGTAGGGTCGAATGTGCAACTGCCGTCGCCGCAATCCGCGGTCGATCAGTCCGGAGAGGATGGCCCGGGCGTCGGCCCGGCTGTCACTGTGCCGCCCACACAGGGCCCAACCCGTCCGCCGGAAGAAGTGGGGGATGCTGGTGCGGATCAGTCCGATCAGCGCGCCCGTCTTCTTCATGTGCGCTTCGGCCGCGGCCAATAGTCGGTCGGCGTGCCCTTGTCCGCGGCATTCGGGCAACACGGCCAACTGTGCTAATCCGGCCGCCGGGATCTGCAACGGGCCGAAGTGCATCAGCCGATGCGTGACGTGAACGTGCCCGACGATCTGGGGACCTTGCTTGATCAACAGCCGATCGCGCGGCTCGTAGAAAGGGTCCTCCAGCGACGCCTTGAACTCGGCCTGCGAGGGACCTTGAAAGATTTCGGTGAGAAAACGAAAGATAGCCGGATGGTCGCCCCCGGTGGCCGGCTTCAAGGGAAATTTGCGAGGACGTCCGCGAGCCCGACGACCTGCTCGAATCGAAGAAGGAACCTCCGCACTCATCGGCAAGAATCCTTTCCGCCAAGAAAACCTCTTAGCTGTTACCGATCACGGAACGTATCAAACCATGTTCAAGCCAGCTTGGGAAGTAGCGCGGCCAAAAAAGTACGAAAAGTTTTTTCCGGATAGAGGCAGAATCCCCACTCGCGGGAGGCGAGGATCTGCTGGGCGTGCAAAGCTTGCGCCGTTTCCAATAATTTCGCCTCCCCTTGCCCACGTTGCGTTTGTACCCAAGGCTGCAACTCGCGGTTGATCCGCCGGATGGCATGGCAACGAATTCGGGCGTTTTCGGGTGTTTGGGGTGTTTCGATCCACCGCTGTTTCTCGGCCATCAACTCTGCCGGGCCATTCGATTCCCCCACGCGATTGCCCGCCTCGACGCTCACAAACCGCTCCGGATGGTACGTCAAGCGACGCAACCGGTGCCGGATTTCCCGCTGCTGCTCTAAACAAACCGTCGGCCGGTCGATCGGCAGCAGTAATGTGGCCGAAACGGTCAAGAAACCGGGCGGATGCAGGCCGAAGAACCGCTCGATCAGCGCGTCGGTCACCGCGTCATACTTGGCCCCGCCGATGCCGTGGACAAACAGGTCGGCGAGCATCAATCGGGCATACAGGGTGGTGACCAAGGCCCGCGATCGGATCTTAACCCCCCGGTCCGCCAACTCGGCTAAGACGGCGACCGCTTCGCTGAGGTCCTTGCCGGGCCCGAGGGGCAACTCGACGTCCAGGCCTTGGCCGTCGGAAATCGATAGGCGGCCCGATCGAGGGCGAACCAATAAGGGACGACGCCGAGGGGATTCGGCCGTATAGACCCAGAACGGCGTCTCTTGCCATGGGCCGTGGTACGTCAAGTCGGGGACCGGCTGGGCCGGGCTCCGCAGCCGATGGGCGCGGCGATATTCGCCAAGCACGCCGTTGTAGATCGACCGAAACTCCTCGATTCGGGCCAGAACATAAGCCGTAAACCAGCGGAAGGCCTCACTCTCGCACACCCGACTTTGGGGGACTTCGAGGGTCGTCAGCCCCCAAGAACCTTCCAGCTTGTGCCTTGCCTGGGCCAGGCACGTACCCAGGTTGTTCGTGAACCTCGCCCGATCCAGCACCAGCGGCCAATACTGCCCTATCAGCGGGTCGGAAACCAAGGGGGCCAGTTGCTCGATCACCCGGGAGCCGAAGTCGGCAAACCGCTCGGGATCGAGAATCTGCCGTTGCTCATAGGGGATCGGGTCGGCAGGTTGATCGAAGGGTATTTCCGCTGTCACGGGCGAGCGGGCCGACCCGCCGGGCACGGGCAAGGTGGTGCTCTTGCACGTATCGCCGTCGATCAACAGGTTCACACCCACTGCTCCATGCTGCCGGGCGAGCGTTCCTAGGGCAAAGTTCTTCAACCAGACGCCGGGATGGAAGACCTGGGGCTGATGTCCCGCCAGAAAGATCCGCCCGCCCAGGTCCTGCGACACTGTGTCAACATCGCGATACGTCTCGGTCCAGCGGTGGGCCTGACAGAGCAGATCTTCGCGCGCCAGCCGAGCCAGTTCACCCAACGACCGCCCGCAGAGGTCCGTGTCATGATAATCCGACCGCCGGGCCGCATTCTCCGCCACCAGAGCTTCGATGCCGTCCCAAGGCGGATCGACCAATATCGCCCCGTCTTCCTGCGGCGGGCGCAGCCGGCGGTAGCGGATCGGGGCGGGCCGCGCACTCATACAACCTCTTCCCGGCAGACCGAGCAGGTCGCCAGGCTCCGGCCGAGCACCTGCCGATAGACGTTCAGTCGCGTTTGGGCGTCGTCGAGCGCACCGCCGAACGAACGTTCTTCGTCGAGATAGATCCGCGGCACGGGAAGTTCCACGATCTTCAGGCCGGCCTCTGCCGCTCGAACCCAAAACTCCAACGGCATGGCATAGCCCGTCTCGGTCAGCTCGATTCGGGCCAAGGCTTCGGTGCGATAGGCCTTGAAACCACAGAAGGCGTCGGTCAACTGCAGCCCTAGTCGTCGGTTCAGTTCGTCGGTGATCGTCCGATTGATCCGGCGGCGGTCGTCGGGCGGACGGCTGTCGTCGGCAAAGTGCTGCAAGTAGCGGCTTCCGGAGACCACGTCGGCCTCCCGGCAGGCCTCGATGAACCTCGGGATTCGTTGCGGCTCGTGCTGGCCGTCGCAATCGATGGTCACCACCACGTCGTACGAGCCGCGCACGGCAAACTCGAACGCCGAGACCAACGCCGCCCCATAGCCGCGGTTTTTCGGGTGGGTGACTAGGTGGATATCGCCTCGGGCGGCCAGCAACTCGGACGTCCCGTCGGTCGATCCGTCGTCGACCACCAGGACCTCACCGCCATGGCGCAGGGCTTCGTTCAGCACGGGCGCGACATGGGCCTTTTCGTTGTACACCGGCAATGCCGTGAGAGTTCGGTGATTCATGCCCTTATTCTAGCGCCACGGTGAGGCGGGGAAAAGGGGCCGCAGTGGGCCATCAGCCGATCCAGGCCAGCGGATCCCGCTCCTGACGGCTGGCCCAGACCTCCAACTCGGGAAATTCCCCGGCCAGGACCTCGGCCAGACACTCTAGGGCGAACCGTTCGCTGGCGAAATGGCCCGGCAGCAGAAGCCCCATGCCCAGGGCCTCGGCCTCTAAGCAGGTGTGGAACCGGGTTTCGCCCAACAGCAGGCCATCGCAACCCTGCTGGTGGGCCGGTTCGAGGAACGTGCCGGCCGCCCCGCAGGCCACGCCGAGGGTGCGGATCGACTGCTCGGGCCGTCCGACCATCTGCAGCCGCTCGATTTGCAGGAACTGCTTCACTCGCGCGGCCAGATCCATCAGCGTAAGCGGCCCCTCAAGCTGCCCGAAGCGTCCGCTGCCGAAACCGTCCTCGGCCGCCACCAAGGGTTCGATCCCTTGCAATCCCAGCCCGGCGGCCAGACGCTGGTTGATTCCCTCGCGGGCCGAGTCGAATGCGGTGTGGGGGCTGTAGACGGCGATCCTCTGAGCGATCAGATCCAACAACAACCGGCCCACCGTGGTGTCGGTCGTCAATCGCCGGACCGGCTCGAACGGCATGGGATGATGGGCCACGATCAATTGGGCGCCCCGGTCAATGGCTTCTGCGGCGGTCGTCGGCGTGACGCTCAAGCAGGTCATCACCCGATCCACCCGACGGCTCCGATCACCCACCAATAGGCCGACGTTGTCCCAGTCTTCGGCCAACGCCGGCGGCGCGAAACGTTGCAGAAAGGCGACGAGCGTTTCGATGGTGTGCATGGTTCGTACCTGCAAAACTGGAATATCGAATATCGAACAAGGAATGTCGAAGGAAGAAGGTGATAGGGGTTCCGTCAGGGCGAGCCCTGACCTACGCATCTACTCCCGGGCAACAAATCGGTAGTTGAGCGCTCGCGATCCGTCGATTTCTTCGGCCCGAAGCCAAAGGGTCCGGCCGATCAACTCCTTGCCGTTGGGTAGTCGGTAGACCTGGTCGTCGGGCAGTTCGCCCAGTTCGGCGATTTCGGTTTTCAATCGTCGGCGGTCCGGGGCACGCAGTTCGCAGCGGAAGTTGACTCGATCGTTGGTTTCGTTGACAAACCGCTGGTGGATCTCCAGTTCCCCTTTCGTGTTCAGCCGCGTGGTAATCTCGACATACAGGTCCCCCAGCCCGATCGCCAGCCGACGATAGACGCTGAACCGATACGGTTGGTCGGCCTGTACGAGAAAATCGATGCGGAAATCGTGGTGCCCGCTGGCCGTGTCGTACGGCAAGCGGATCTCGAATCGATGCTGGCCCGGTTCACCCGCGTCGAGGCGGAAGCCGGCCAGTTTCGGTTTGACCGACCACTTCTCCGGCAGGGCCAACTCAGCCGTGCCGGTCAGGTTGCGGGAGAAGCTGTTCTCGAAGCCGAACGAGCCTTGATGCGTCTTGTCGAAGACGCTGGGGTACTTGGTTTGAGCCAAGGTGCAACTCATCCGCCACTCGGCGACCGGCCGGCTCAGCCCGGTGATAAACGTCGGCCAACGATCGACCCGGATGACGTGGCGGTGCTCCTGTTTCGGCGGTTCGGTGCGATGTCCCCACATGTCAATTTGCCGGACCTCCTCGCCGAGGTAAAGCACTTCTTCGGTGGGTCGATTGTTCCAGACGATCATCACGGCCTCGTCGTTGCGGCTGAAGATCTGGTTGGGACTTCGATGGGGTAACTGGATGCTGCCGAGGTATTCGGTCCCGGCCAACGCCAAGGCGGCCGTTCGCCACGGCATGAACAACTCACCCGGCGTACCGTCGTCGTTCATCAGGCCTTGTTTCGTGCTGAACGGCTGGGGGCAAAACAGGGCGTCGGCCCCTTGAATCTTGGCCGCGATCATCCGCCGCAGCAGGTCCTCGGCACGAACTTCCGCTGGATACTCTCCTGCCGCAAGCGGCTGCAACGCGACCCAGCGGCCTACCGTGGCGTCCTTCGAGGATTCCAAGTAGGCGGCCAACTCGTGATGGGTCATCGGCGGATCGGCCGAGAGCGCCAGCGACTGCCAAGGAGTATCAGTGTCCTTGTCGGCGTCTTTGCCGGCCGATTGCGGCAGCGCGTGAAGCCAACCCCAACCCAGCACGAGGTTGACATCTTGGCCGAGTTGGTCGAGTTGGGCCTTGATCTGTCCGATCTTGGTGGCCAGGTTCGGCTGGTCGACGTAGCTGGTGTCCCGGTCGTCGCCCAACTGCCACCACCGCACCCGGGAAGCCAACCGGGCCATGGTCGATTCCAGCGAGGGATACCAGACTTTCGGATCCGGGGCGAAGATCTCGGCCGCCGTGAGCGACTCGGAGCTACCCAAACGCGCTTTCAACGAGGGCGGCGGATCGTGCAGCAGGCCGACCACCTCGATCCCACGGGCCGTCAGCCGATCGGTGAACATGACTAGGTCTTCGACGTACTCTTCGTCGGCCTGGACGTCGTGCCAGAAGGGGAATTTGACCCAGTTGATGCCCGCCTGGCCGAGCAGATCGTTCAGCCTGACCAGCGACATGGGACTCGCGCCGCGCGGCAAACACCAACCGAACTCACCGGCGGCGGGAGTGCGAACCGGCTCGATCACCGCCAGGCTCAACTCCCTTCGGTAGACCAGGCCTTCTTGCCCCTTCATGGTCGCTCGGACCCGATAGAACCCCGGACCCGGGACGGCCGGTTTCCAACGGGTTTGGCCGATCACGCCGGCCGGCTCGTCCGAGAAGCTATCGACCGAGAGATCCGTCTCGGCGGCCACAGTCTTGGTCTTCAGCCGACGCTCTTGACGTAGCAGTTGACGGCCCAACACGTCTTCCAGTTCCAGGGTCACGCGGGGACTCTTCTCGAGAAAACCCGACATGGTGCAGAAGATCTCGACCTTCTCCGGGTCGTCGAACAGGTTGAACGGGTCGCTGGTCTTCAGTGCCATGCGCGGCAACCGGCCCAGCCAGATGTCGTCAAAACGGACCGTGCCCGTCAGGTCCTGTTTCCTCTCCGGCTTGACGTGCAAACGGACGACCGCATAGCGAACCTCATCGCTCTGGGGCACCACCGGGCCTAGGCGGAGTTTCTTCCAGCCGTCGGTGCGCCGAACCTTCTGAGAATGGAACGTTTGTAGTGGTTTGCGCTGCCGGTCGAACAGGGCCAACGAGAAGTAAGCCTGATCGTGGACGAGCCCTTCGGTCGAGATGTACCCTTCCAGCACATAGCCGAACAGGGGTCCCACGTCGATCGGCGGGCTTTCCGCAACCGCCGCCTTGCCGTCCATGTCGAATCGAAGACATCGCTCGCCGGTCGGCGAGGGCTCTTCGTTGATGGCAATCTTGATATAGCGGGGATAGTTCGGACCGTGTGCCCGCCCCCAGCGCGTCCATCGATCGGGCCAGCCGTCGAAGTTTTCGTCCCAACTCCCGTCGAACGTGCAGTGGAATCGCATCGACGCCCCCGGATACCGACCCTCGATCGGGACATCCGGATCGACCGCTACGATCAACACAGGCAGTAGGACGTGGACCCAAAACATGACTTTTAGCCTTATATACACGCACCAAATCACTTCCAAGTATCGTCTCGCAACCCGACCCACTCGACCCGAACCCCAACGGCCCGCACGATCGGAAACCATGCGCCGCCATCCAGTTCCGCACATCTCCCAGGGGCTGGTCGCTTCAGCAACCATGCAACCCAACCCTCAAAGGGGGGTATCCCACTTGCCATTTCCCGCCTTGGCAATCACCATGGAAGACAGTCCCGCCGATTCCCCAACCCGACAGCCGAACAGATGCCGACGTATCCCGCTGCAACTCGACCGCGCCGCCGGATCTTTCTGCGACGTGTGGTCCTTCTCGGCGCACTGGCCGTGATCCTGCGGACCTGGTGTGTCGAGGGGCTTTTCGTGCCCTGTCGGATCGTCAGCGGCTCGATGGCCACCACGCTGTTGGGATGGCATCGCAACGTGGTCTGCAAGAACTGCGGGCTGCAATTCCCCTGTGCCGCCGATTTGCAGCCCGCCAAACCCCGGGCCGTTTGTCCCAACTGCGACTACGCGGACAACAACCTGGAAGCCTCACCGACGCTTTCGGGCGACGGGGTGCTGATTTCCAAGTCGTTGTATCGCTTTCGCCCCCCGCGACGATGGGAGATCGCCGCGTTTCGACGCCGCGAGGACTCCGGCAAGATCCTCGTCAAACGGATCGTGGGCTTACCGGGCGAATCGGTCCGGATCCGCCAAGGTGACCTCTACGTCAACGGGAACATCCAACGCAAGAATCTGGCCCAACAGCGGGCCCTGGCCGTGGCGGTCTACGACGCTTCCTTTCGGCCGACGATCGATCCGGCCGAATCCTCGCGCTGGCGAGGCGTCGGCCAGAAGAGCCAATGGGGCGCCGCCGGTGGACTGTTTGCCCATCCGGCCGCGGCCCCGGGCGAGCCGATCGATTGGCTCATTTATCGACACCTCCGCCGCACTGCCGGCCAAGAGGGTCGCTTCGAGGAAACGCCCATCACCGATCGGTGCGGCTACAACCAAACCCGACCCCGTCGCCTCGAAGAAGTCCAGCCGGTCACCGACTTGATGCTCTCGCTGCGCGTGATTCGGATGACAGAAGAGTTCGGCCCGGGCCAATTGATGATTCGAATCACCGACGGGGTGGAAGAATTCCTGGTACGCCTGGATCCGTCGGGCAATCGGTACGAGGTCCTGCAAGACGATCGGCCGATCCCCGCCCCGGCAGCGATCGGCAAGTTGCCCCCATGGCATCATGCGCTTTGGGTCGAGGTTTCGGTCTTCGATCGGCAGTTCATTTTGGCCTTCGGCGGCCGGCCGGTCTTCACGTGGTGGTATGATCCGTCGAAGCGGGCCGCGGAGCCGACTTCCCGACCCGTGGCCATCGGATCGAAGGGTCTGGAGGTGGCGATTCGCGACCTTCGGCTCTATCGCGACGTCTACTACACCCGTCCCATGGCACCCCAGGGCCGCTGGGGATTGGACAATCCGGTCCACTTGGCCGCCGATCAATACTACGTGCTGGGCGATAATAGTCCCGTTTCCCAGGACAGCCGGGTCTGGGCGGAAGGGCCGGCCGTCGACGCTAAGTTGTTGCTGGGTAAGCCTTTCCTGGTCCATTTCCCACCCCGGCTGGTACGGATCGGTCCGTGGAAATTTCAAGTTCCCGATCCGGCCAAAATCCGCTATATTCGCTAGTTTGGAAGTCAATCCTCGAAACAACCCAGATGAGGGGGAAAGAAACTCTCCCGCATTACGATACGTATAATGTAAAGCCGCCGCCAATGGCGGCGGGCTTCCGCGACCACTGGTGGCGGCTTTCCACGAAGCGGAACACCTTCGAGAAACGACCGATCCCCATGCCGAAACGAAAATCTCCGACTCCGAAGTCCTCCCTGAGTTCTCGCCCCGAAAGGTCGAAATCGAAAGACCGTTCTTCAGACGCGCCCGCGCCGGAAGGGATGTCCCGATATTTCTCGTTCGCCTCGATCCGCGAGACGGTCGAGTCGGTGGTGGTGGCCTTTGTGCTGGCCTTTCTGTTCCGCACGTTCGAGGCCGAGGCGTTCGTAATTCCCACCGGCTCGATGGCCACCACGCTAATGGGCCGCCACAAGGACTTGACCTGCCCGGCCTGCGGCAATCCTTATCAGGTGGGCGCCAGCGAGCAAGTCGACCGACAGACGGGCGCGACGGACAATTCGCCGGTCGAAGGCGGTACGTGTTCAATGTGTCGCTTTCCGGTCGATATGAGTTCGATGAATCCCCAAGAGAAGTCCTATCCGCTGTACAAAGGCGACCGGATTCTGGTAGATAAGTTCTGCTACCATTACGGCGATCCGGAGCGCTGGGACGTGGCCGTGTTTCGGTACCCCGGTGGAGCGAAGACGAATTACATCAAACGCTTGGTCGGGTTACCCAACGAGACGCTGAAGATCAGCCACGGCGATCTGCTGGTCCGTCCGCATAGCGACGGGCCCGAGTCGAACGACTGGACAATTGCGAGAAAACCACCCAAGAAACTCCTGACCATGCTCCAACCGGTGTTCGACAACGACGTCACACCCCGGTTGACCGAATACGGCTGGCCCACGCGATGGAATCCGGTCACCCCAAGCAACAGTGACCCAGGCGATGGGGAATCGAACGGCGTTTGGGAAACTTCCGACGACCTGACGTCTTTCGCCACCGACGGCACGGCAGACGGCGATGTTTGGATCCGCTACGAACACCGGGTCCCTTCCATCCTGAACTGGGATCATCACCTGCGCAATGGAACGCCCCCGCCCGGCACGATCCGACCGCAATTGATCTCCGATTTCTGCGCCTACAACTCGCGTTGTGCCCGGGCGCGTGTCGACAACACACGCTACAAAAAGGAGAATTTCGGGTTGTATTGGGTGGGTGATCTGGCGCTGAGGTGTACCTTGGACGTGAAATCCCCACAGGGGCAGGTCGTGCTCGAACTGGTCGAAGGGGGGCGGGCCATGCAGTGCCGCATCGAACTGGTCACCGGCGCAGCCGAGTTGAGCATCGACGGGCTCGATGACTTTGCTCCTGCGGGAAAGACCGCCGTGCGCGGGCCGGGAGAGTATGAGGTCACCTTTGCCAACGTCGACGACCAATTGCGCCTGTGGGTCGACGGGGTGTTGATCCAGTTCGGCGACACCGACGCCGCCACGTGCTATCCGCCGCTGGACAATAACGTGCCGAAGCACACGCAACGAGCCAGTGATTTGACGCCCGTGGGAATCGGATCCGAAGGGGCCGCCCTCGAGGTCCGCAGGCTGAAAATCTTCCGCGACATCTATTATATCGCCATACGCAAAGGACAGTCTGGCACAAACTCGACAATCTTCCCCGAGGCACTCTCGGATCCGCAACACTGGCATGTCTTTGCCAACTTACCCGAGGTCGAGTTTTCGCTCGGGGAGGATCAGTTCCTGGCCTTAGGTGACAACAGCGCCAGGAGCAGTGACAGCCGGCATTGGAAAGGCTTCGAATACTTTGTCAGTCGCGAGTTGCTGATCGGAAAGGCCCTGTTCATCTATTGGCCCCATACCTGGCACAGAATCCCCTATGTGAACATCCCCTTCCCCTTCTTCCCGAATTTTTCTCAAATGGGTTTCGTACGCTAACCCCCAAACCGATATGTTACAAACCACGGATCGGAACCATGCTTGAAGTTCACGGATTGGTAAAGACTTATGGAAGCCGCCGGGTGGTCGACGGCGTTGAGTTTTGCGTACAGCGCGGAGAGATTGTCGGGCTACTCGGGCCCAACGGCGCCGGAAAGACCACCAGCTTCCGCATGACCTGCGGCATGATCGAGATGGACGAAGGCCAGGTCATCCTCGGCGGCCGGGACGTGACCAACTGGCCCATGTTTCGCCGTGCCCGCGACGGCGGCATGGGCTATCTGGCCCAGGAATCGAGCGTCTTCCGCAAGCTCTCGGTGGAAAACAACCTGCTCGGCGTGATGGAACTGTTAGGGTTCGATCGCAAGAGAAGACAGCGACGGTGCGACGAACTGCTCGCACAGTTCGACATCACCCGACTGCGAAAAGCCGTGGCCATGTCGCTCTCCGGCGGCGAACGGCGGCGTTTGGAAATCGCCCGGGCGCTGGTCTCCGATCCGAAGATCATCCTGCTGGACGAGCCGTTCACGGGGATCGATCCGGTAACCATCGCCAGCATCCAGACGATCATCAAGCGGTTGCGCGACGAGGGGATCGCCATCCTGATCACCGACCACCAGGTCCGCGAAACGCTGCAGATCACCGACCGCAGCTACGTGATCCGCGCCGGGCAGGTCCTCTGCCACGGCACGCCGCGTGAAGTGCTCAGCAACGCGGAGGCCCGCGAGTCCTACTTCGGTGAGGACATCGAGATCGGCAGCCAATCCGTGCCGCCACCCCATCAGATCACCCGCCGCAACGTTCCGGCCGAGTAGACTCGGGCAAGGTGCCGATCATCAGCAGATTCGTCGGTGCCAGGACGTACGGATAGCCGGCTAGCCAAGTGAGGATGCCGAGTTTCGCGAGCCCGCTGAGAAGTTTGGCACTAATGCCGCGCCACGGATGGCCTTGTCGACGATGGGTCTTCGAGCTCAGCGGAATCCGACCCACATCTCGATCCAACGGCCGGAAATCACCCGGCCGGTCGGTGGCCGCCGTGCAACGATCCGGCTCGAACTGAAGCCGGGGAAACAACACGCGAACTCCCTCGGGTGTAAATCGCCAATAGTCGGCCGGATAGGCATGAATCTTCCACGCCAACGGGACCGAGATACAAACACTCCCACCCGGCCGAAGCAGTCGCGTCAGATTCTCCGCCATGGCCAGCGGCGCCCGACAGTGTTCCAGGACGCTTTGACAGAAGATCGTCCCGAACCGCAACCCGTCGAGTTGTTCGTCGATCGTCTCGAAATCGTCGGTCAAATCCAGTCGCAGATCGACTCCCGGTCCGTCTTCCCGATCGACGCCGAGGTACCGATCGCGTGAAGCAAACAGGGCCCGCAAGTCCTGCGTGCTACCGTAGTCTTTCGAGCCGACTTCGAGGTACGGGCCGTGCAACTGGTCGACAAACTTGCGGATGAACGTTAGCTGGTTGATGTCACCCATGGTTGCAGGTCATCCACCCGAAAGCAACGGAAACAGACAAACCACATCGCCGGGCTTCAACTGCGTATCGAGCTTCTCGGGAAACTGTTCCCAACCCTTGCCGTTGAGCGTAGTCATAATCTGGGGATCCGGCAAGGCGACGTCACGCTCGGCGCGCAGCCACACGACCAGATCATCCAGCGTCGCACCCGGCGGAAAGTCGACCTCTTCCTCACGGCGGCCGGCCTGCTCGCGCAGACTGACCATGTACTTGATCTGGATGCGAGTTTCTATCGGTGATGCGTTCATGGGACAACCGAAACTCGATTTGATCTGCCAATCCGCCAAAGCCCACCGACTGCGTCGGTGGGATCCCCCGCACGCAGTGCGGGGGGGGGTTTTTCGATTCTACGCCACAATCTCCGTCAGCCCCAACTTCTCGACCGTCTCCGGCTTGGGTACGCCGTCGCTGTCCCAGCCACGCTCGGTATAATACTCGTCGAGCATTTCGTCGTACATCGCTTCGGTCAACACGCGGCCCTTGATCGGGCCCGAGGGGACGGCCTCCTTGACGATCCGCTCGGGCATCAGGTCCTCGTTGCGGTGGATGCCTTCGCGGTTGAGGATCAGACGTTCGAGCGTGTAGATCCGCGTGCCGATGTCCAACAGCTCGGGCGTGAAGTCGTAACCGGTCACCGCTTCGAGCACCTTGCCTGTGGGACTGTCGGAAAAGCCCATCGAGCCGCGCACCACAGTGCAAATACCCAGGCTGTCGACGTAGGCGCGGTTGTCCTGGATCGTCTTGACCAGCAGGCCCTTGCCCTTGGTGGCGAACCGATCGTATTGGCCGCTCTGCAACTCGGCCCGAATGGTCCATCCGCCCACGTTGTGGCAGGCTCCACGGCTCGACGTGCCGTAGGTCAAAGCGTTGCCGTAGAAACCGCGCGGGTCGTAGGCGGCAAACGGCATCCCCTTCACGGCCAGGATGTAGCGGCTCCATTCGGGATGTTTCGCCTTCACCCCGTTCATACCCTCGGCCAGCAGGTCGCCGATTCCGCGCCGATCGGCGATCAACTGCACCAGATCGACCAGGGCCTGGGCGTTGCCGAACTTTGCGTCGATCCCGTCGGTATCTTCGCTGGTGATCAGACCACGCTCGAACAGCTCCATGGTCAAGGCGACGGCATTGCCGGCCGAGATGGTGTCGATCCCCAGGTCGTCGCAAAGCTCGTTTGCTTTGATGATGGCCGCGTAGTCGTCTATGCCGCAGTTGGGCCCCAGCAACCCGATCGTCTCGAACTCGTTGCGGCTCTTCGCGCCGGCGAACGGGCCTTCCTTCACCTCGCAGACCTTGCCGCAGGCCACCGGGCAACGGTAGCAGGCGTAGTTCTTCACCCAATACTGCTCCCGCATCGTGTGGCCGTCGACCTTGTTGGCGCCTTCGAAATGGGTGGTTTGCAGGTTGCAGGTGGGCATGCACCCCAGTTCGTTGATCGGCTCGATGTACTGGGCCGTGCCGTACTTGGTGTGGTTGGCCCGCGTCTCGCGGAGGTTTTCGATCGCCTTGCTTCGGATCTGGTCGATCTGCTCGGCATCGGCCACGGGGATTTTGCCGGTCCCCAGCACAGCGATCCCTTTGAGCTTCTTGGCACCCAGCACGGCCCCCGGCCCGCCGCGTCCGAAGGCCCGGGTGTCAACGTTGATGTCGCAGATGCGCACCAGCCGTTCGGCGGCCGGTCCGATCGACAGCGCGCCGGCCCGTTTCTCCCCGATCGCCTCGCGTAGCAGGTCGAGCGTCTCGTTCGATGACCGACCGAGCCAAGGATCCGCATCGCCGAAACCGACCTCGCCGTCCTTGATCGTTATGTAGGTCCACTTGTCGGCCTGTCCTTCGATGACCAGCCCGTCGAAACCGGCCTGTTTCAGGTGCGGCCCGAACTGTCCGCCGCAATTGGAGCAGAGGTACGTGCCCGTCTCGGGCGACTTGGTGGCCAATTGGAACTTGGTGGTCGAGGGCAAGGCCACGCCGGTCATCGGCCCGGTCATCAGGAAAACTTTGTTCTGAGGATCCAACGGCCCGACGTCCGGCCCAATCTCCTCGTAATACATTTTGGCCGCCACGCCACGACCGCCCAGCAGCTTCTTGAAATCGGCCGGGTCGATCGACTCCACCCGAGTTTGCTTCGTCGTAAGATCAATCCGCAGGATCTTGCCTAGGTAGGCGCCGGTGAACATTCGTGGTGACTCCTATGGTAAGTCTCTCGTTCCCACGCAGAGCGTGGGAACGAGGTTCAGTGGTTTTGCCAAAAGCCCAGCATGTGGTCGTACACGCGGGCGAATTCTTTTAGTACGGTTTGGTATCGCTGGACACCGTCGGGTCTTGGCGGGACGGTCTTCGAGGTGGCGGCGCGGCGTTGGGCTTCGGCGGCCACGTCGTCGACCAGCCCGGCCCCGGCAGCACCTAACAGGGCCGCGCCCTTGAGGCCGGCTTCCGGCTCGTCCGAGAGTTCCAACGGCATTTGGAAGATGTCGGCCTTGATCTGGTTCCAAAGCTGGTTCCGCGTACCGCCGCCGACGCAGAGGATCCGCTCGATCTGGACGCCCAGGGCGCGGAACAATTGCAGGTCCATGCCGGCCGCCAAGGCCACGCCCTCCATGGCCGCCCGGGCGAAATGGCCCGACTTGTGGTTGAGCGTCACACCCATGTAAGCGCCGCGGGCCGAAGCGTTGTCCAAGCGTCGCTCGCCCAGCATATAGGGATAGAAGATCAGTCCTTCGCTCCCCTCGGGCACGGCTTGGGCCATTTCGATCATCTGCTCGAACGACACCTCGGAGTCGACCGAACTGAGTAGGTCCCGGCACCAACTCACGCTCAGCCCGCCGGTGTCCAAGAGTTTGAACGGGATCCACCCGTCGACCACATGCCGCAGGTTGAACACGGCCCGGTGGATCAGCGGCTTGGCACTGTGCATGGCGAACAGGGTGCTGGTGCCGGTCACATCCGAGGCGATCCCTTCGCCCACGATACCGAATCCGAGCATCGAGACGGGAAAATCGCCGCCGCCGGCCACCACCGGCACGCCGGCCGGGATGCCTGTGGATCGCGAAGCCGCTTCGGTGACCGTGCCGATCACTTCGTGCGAGGCCTTGGCCGGGGCGAACTTTTCCAGATCGACGCCCACCACCCGGGCCATCTCGGCCGAGTAGTCGTCCTTTCGCCAGTCCCAGAGGTACGAGCCGGACGCCTCGCTGGGATCGGTCGCCGCAACATCGGTCAGCCGATAGTTGATGAAATCCTTTGGCACCAGGAACCAGCGCGCCCGTCGGTAGGCTTCGGGCTGATTCTCCTTGAACCAGAGGATTTTCGTTCCGGTCCACGAGGGGACGATCGGGTTGGCCGTCACCTGGGCCAGTTGGTCTTCGTCGTGGGCCTGGCGGATCTGTTCGCATTGCGTCTGGCACCGCTTGTCGCACCAGAGCTGCACCCACTCGGTCGTGACCTGACCCTGTTCGTCGAGCCCGACCATGCCGTGCATCTGGCCGCAGGTCGAGACGGCCGCCAACGACTCGGGCGCGGTGCCGGTGGCTTGCAGCACCTTGCCGATGGCCTGGCAGGTCTCTTCCCACCACGAGTCGGGCCGTTGCTGGGCCCAAGTGGGATGCGGGCTGTCGACTTCGTGCTTGATTTGTTCGATACCCAGAATCTCACCGTCGGCCGTGACGATGGCCGCCCGGCTGCTTTGCGTGCCGATGTCCAATGCGAGGATGTTCTTGCTCATCGGGTTCCCTCCACCACGACGTAAGGCGGCGTGCGTCCGTCGAAGAACGCGCACAGGTTCTCGACCGATCCGGCCGCCATGTTGACCAACGCCTCGTGCGTGTAGGCGCCCAGATGGGGCGTGAGCACGACGTTGTCGAGTTCTTCGTACGGCTTAGGATCGACCGGTTCGACCGCATGGGCGTCCAGCCCGGCACCGCGGATCGTGCCGTTGCGCAGCGCGTCGAGCAGGGCTTCCTGGTCGATCAATTCGCCGCGGCCCGTGTTGATCAGGATGGCCCCGGACCGCATCTGCCCCAGCTTCCCGGCATTGATGAAACCGCGTGTCTGATCATTGGCCGGCAGGTGCAGCGAGATGAAATCCGACTTACCGAGCACCTCGTCCAGCGAAACCAGCTCAACGCCCGCCTCTCGGGCCACTTCGGGCTCAAGGAACGGATCGTGGACGATCACGCGGCAACTGAACCCCTTGACCCGATCGGCCACGCGGCTGCCGATGCGTCCGAACCCGACCAGCCCGATGGTCTTCTGAAAGAGCGACACGCCGTACATGTTTTCCCATTGCCCGGCCCGCACGGACCGATCGGCCAGCGGAATTTGCCGGGCGACCGAGAGCATCAGCCCCACGGCCAGATCGGCCACAGAATCGCTGTTGGCCACCGGCGTGTTGGTCACCGTGATGCCGCACCGCCGGGCCGTCTCGAGATCGACCCGATCCACACCGGCGCCGTAACGCGAGATGATCCGCAAGGTATTGGCCGCCTCGATCACCTCGGGCGTGAAGTAGTCGAGCCCGGCAATGCAGCCCTCGCAACCATCGAGTCGCTCGATCAGTTCGTCCGGCTTCATCGGCCGACCCAAGTCGTTCAGCCGCACGTCGTAGCCCCTCGCATGAAGCTGCTCGAGTGGCTCCTTGATCTTCTTGCCGAAAGAAGTCGAAGTAATGAGGACAGCGGGCATGGTGGATCAGTCTCTCGTTCCCACGCTCTGCGTGGGAACGCAATGCGTCGACGCTCTGCGTCGAAACCTTTGGAGCAGTTCGTTTTCCGGATTCTTAGGAACGCGGAGCGTCCCGACATTGGGTTCCCACGCAGAGCGTGGGAACCAGGGTGTCGACTCAATACCGCAAGAGCGCCTTGATGACCTGGCCTTGCTTAACGGCTTCCATCGCCTCGACGACCTGTTCGACCTGGAAGTCGTGGGTGACGTACTCGTCGGCTCGGATCTTGCCTTCGCGAATCCACCCGCAGAGCGGTTCTTGGGCCGCCTTCTCGCGATGTCGGGTGGGCCATTGGTGCATGTACCAGTTGAAGTTGTACGGGCCCTTGCCTTTCTCCAGCGTGACCACGTCGTCGGCGATCACGCCGTAGGTGCAAACCGAACCGCCCATCTTGATCATGGGCAAGGCCGCGTTGGCGATGGCCGGGCTGCCGACCGCGTCGATCACGGCGTCCAGCGGCTTGCCGCGCGTGGCGATCAGGTTCTTCAGTTCGTCGGAGTCGGGGGCGAACACCTCGTCGGCCCCCATGGCCAGGGCCTTCTCGCGCTTGTGCGGCAAGGGATCGACCAGGCCGATGTAGTCCAGCCCCCATAGCTTGCCGAACTTCGCGAAACTCAAGCCCACCGGCCCGGCGCCGAAGACCAGGATCTGGTCGCCCGCGCGGAGGTTGAAATCGTCAAACCCGCCGTAGACCTCGCGCCAGGTGCAAAGCATGACGGCCTCTTCGACCGGGATGTCGGCGGCCACGGGTCGTTGGATCTCGTGAACCTCGAGCCAGCCGTGTGCTTCGTCGGCCGCGCCGTCCTCGACCATGGCGTCGTGGTCGTTGGCGATGGTATATTCGCAGAACCCACCCCAGCCGCTGGCGAATTTCGGATCGCCGATCTCGAACAGCAGTCCGCCGACCGCCCGATCGCCCTGCTTGAACGTGCGGACCTTCTCGCCGATCGCGTCGACGATGCCGACCGATTCGTGTCCCAGCAGCAAGGGGTAATCCTCCACGCCCGGGAAATGGCCGTCGACCAGTTTGCCGTCGGTCGCGTTGCACAGGCAGGCCACCTCGGTTTTGATGCGGACCTGATAGGGGCCGGGCTTCGGCTCGGGGATGTCGACCACGTCGACCTTGCCGGGTTCGATGACTGCAACCGCTCGCATGGAAAAAGTCTCCTCGTGCTGGGGATTGACCACCTTGCTTAGTCAATAATCGTACGATCGTATCTTACCAGCCGAGGACCGCGCCCTTCAACCGGCCTGGCGGTTTTCTACAGATAATCATTGAAAAACTACACGCTCAGGCCTGGGCTAATTGACATTGGGCATCCGGGGGGCTATGGTAGGTGTCGTGCCTATAAAGCCGCGACCGTTGGTCGCGCCCGGTATGGCGGCAAATAGGTTATTGGTGGATTCGGCGCGACCAACGGTCGCGGCTTTATAGGAGCGAGGAAAAATGACTAAAGACGTTACACTCACCCGAGTGATCGATTCCGGCGTGGTGGCCGTGCTGCGGGCGCCTGATGGCGAGGTGCTGATCGATGTGGCCGAGGCCCTGTTGGCCGGCGGCGTGGAGGCGATCGAGGTGACCTTCACCGTGCCGGGCGCCCATCGTGTGATCGAGCGGGTGGCCGATCGGCTGGGTGATAAGATCCTGCTGGGCGCCGGCACGGTGCTCGATCCCGAGACGGCCCGAGTGGCCCTGCTGGCCGGGGCCGAGTTCGTTGTCTCGCCGACCGTGAACCTCGACGTGATCCGGCTCTGCCAACGCTACGACAAGGCCATCCTGCCCGGCGCGCTAACGCCGACCGAAGTGCTCACGGCCTGGGAAGCCGGGGCCGACATCGTCAAGGTGTTTCCGTCGGATCTGACCGGGGCGAAGTATCTCAAAGCCCTGCACGGCCCCTTGCCGCAAGTCCGTCTGATGCCGACCGGCGGCGTGAATCTCGACACGGCCGCCGACTTCCTACGAGCCGGCGCCTGCGCGTTGGGAATCGGCGGGTCGCTGGTCGAGTCGAAGGCCGTAGCCGCCGGCGACATGGCCCGAATCGAGTCGCTGGCCAAGCAGTACGTCGCGATTGTGCAGAAGACGCGGCAGGAGATGGGCTCCTCGTAATGGGATGAAACGCTACCTCGCCGAGGTAGCGTTTCATCCCATTACATATCTTTTTCAGCGACCCCGCGCCGGCGTTACTCCACCCGAGTGTATCGAACATTCTTGGTAAATAACTTGGGAACCGACGACTCGATGAAACGGATGAGGTTTTCTGGCGTGTCGTCGATGGTTGCCCCGCTCCCCTTGATGGTGCCTGCTTCGATGGATTCTCTGACGAACTTCTGGTCCACGGCCAAAACATCGAGGTAATCCTCGGTCAGGTCGTACTTGAAGACCTCGTATTTTGCGACCGAAGACATCAACTCCTCCGTCGTGGAGCCACGTAATTGGGACATGGTCTTGGACGTGTTGGCAACATTGAAGAAGCTCTTGTCACCAAGCGTAGTTGAAAAGCCGACTCGGTGATGCAAATAGAATGAAGGTTTTTCGCCCTGGTTCACCAGCACCAGTTCCATCCAGTTGGACTGCCCCACGATATTGCCGGTCCCTACGTGAAGATAGTACGTCTTGCCGTCGATAGTTGCTCGCCATGTGCCGACAACACGTTCGTCGATCTGGGCCTGAACAGGATCCGAGAGCGGACGAGGTGATTCCAGGCCATAATCGGCCTCCGCCCGCATGGCAAAACTCGACAGCAACAAACTCACCAACGCAATCCAAGACAGAGTGAATCGTCGGAGTAACATGATCGTCTCCTTGCAGCAGTAGTGGTTGATCGCAGACGTCCACCGATAACACAACCTATGCTACGGAATTCAAAGCACAACGTCAAGCACCCTCCCGGCTGTCGGGGGGGCAAGGCATGGTTTGCCGGATTATCTATTATTCGTCGCTCACACGGCGTTTGAACGGTTGCGCCTGGACTATTCCTTTACCAACAGCGCCAAGGCCCCCAGGCCGTAGAAGGTGCTCAGCAGATCGGCGTCCGGGATGCGTGAATCGGCTCGAAGTCCTCCTTCTTCGGTTTGCATGGCGGCGAGAAACTCGCTGGCGTTGGCCCGGAACGGCCGATTTGAAAGTTCCAGGCAGTCGTATCCATATTGCCTTGTTTTCCAATGTGCCCCTCGATCGCAGCTTTTCCCGCAGTCAGCCCACCCATAGGTGTGGTTCTGGGCCGTAGAATTCAAGAATTGTACTGAAAATCCGGATTTCCCACTTGTCTCGCGAGAAAATCGCCGATAGAATGTTCCCGTATAGGGAATACTTATAATGTTCCCATGGAGGGAGCGGTTAGGGCCGCGAACATGAGGGTCATTGGAAAGAAGATCTTGGAAGAGTTCAAACGGCCCCATGCCGACGTGCGATCCCAGATTGACGAATGGATTTGTGAAGTCGAAGAAGCGCAGTGGCAATCGCCTCACGATATCAAGGCAAAATACGTCACAGCCAGTTTCCTTGCAGACAGGCGAGTCGTCTTCAACTTGAAAGGAAACAGCTACCGTCTGGATGTGAAAGTCAGCTACGAGAATCAAGTTGTTCTGGTCAAGCGGATCGGAACACATGCGCAGTACGATAACTGGAAGTTCTAGAGAGGGCCAGAAAATGATCAAGGTTATTAAGACCGAATCAGATTACGACCAAGCCCTCGCTGCCGTCGAGGCTCTGATTGATCGTGATCCCGATCGAGGCACGCCGGAAGCGGATCAACTAGAGGTGCTGTCTCTGTTGGTCGAGCAGTACGAATCCAGAAACTTCCCTTCGTCACTTCCTGACCCCATCGAGGCCATCAAGTTCCGCATGGAGCAGCAGAACCTAACGCAACGCGATTTGGTCCCGTTGATCGGCAGTCGCAGCAAGGTTTCAGAAGTGCTTTCCCGAAAGCGCCCGCTTACGCTTTCGATGATCCGATCGTTGCATTCGAATCTCGGCATCCCCGCTAGGGTTTTGTTGCAAGAACGTGATCCCTCGGTTCTGGAGGAGAGTGGTATCGACTGGAGCCGCTTTCCCGTCCGCGAGATGGTGTCGCGAGGGTGGGTGACCACGCAAGTAACAAACGTACGGGAGGGGGCTGAAGAAATCGTCCGCGAGTTCTTTGCTAGGCTCGGGGATGAGAGGCCTGCTGTCGCGATGTTCCGCAAGACGAATCATGTGCGGAGCGCACGGCCTATGGATGAGTATGCTCTAGCCGCGTGGAGCGCACGGGTCGTAATCCAAGCGCGTGAGGACCCGGCTCCCGTGCCATTCGAAACGGGAACGGTCGATCTTGCTTTTATGCGTGAGGTGGCAAAACTGAGTTGGTCGGATAGTGGACCGCTGTTGGCGCAGGAGTATCTCAAGAAGCACGGCATCCCACTGATCATCGAACCGCATTTGCCGCGTACGTATCTCGATGGCGCGGCGATTTTGGTAGAGACCGACCGTCCGATCATTGGATTGACAATACGACACGATCGAACTGACAACTTCTGGTATTGCTTAATGCACGAGTTGGCGCACATCGCGTGCCATTTGGACGCTGGGGTGTTAAGATTCTTCGACGATCTGGATGTCGAAGGTCAAGGCAATACTAGGGAAGAAGA
>SDBV01001507.1_pt1 | contig 35157 bp, 41 predicted proteins | sample 2277081 | NCBI WGS metagenome assembly SDBV01 (sample SAMN10402039, study PRJNA504765) | marine sediment metagenome | isolation source: marine sediment core GS10_PC15, 223 cmbsf | place: Arctic Ocean: Southern Knipovich Ridge | collected 2010 | reverse complement strand
GATTGTTAGTTACATTACTAAGTATCTGCTCGAACTCTGTGCCGCGATGATTTATCATCTGTCGGCTCAATGCTTGCAGAATCTCACTGGGGAGGGGGGTGGGTCCTGGAATGCGTAAATTTTCCATTTTTCTCCTTTATTTGGTTTCTCTATCAGTATTAATCACCCTGGCAAAGCGGCGTTTACCTACTTTAATAATGCTGCCTATTTTGATATGGGCTGTAGGCCCAGTCAATTTTTTACCATCTATGCTGACGGCTCCTTGTTCAATTAATCTGTTAGCCTCGCTGCGGCTTTTGACTTTGCGCGTTACTACAAGTAGTTTGCTAATATCAACACCTGTGAATTTCATTTGTTCGGGTGACAAGTCCTTAAAATACAAATTTATAGGAAGATTTTCTATCTTATCCGGCACTTCCCCTTTTTGAACCACCTTAACAAAGTGCTGCTCAGCCTCACTAGCTGCCTTTTTGTTGTAGAGTTGAGTCACAATTTCTCTGGCTAGCCTTTTTTTAAGCTCCATCGGATTAACCGTATCACCGGTAAGTGCTTGCCTGAATTCCGCCAGTTCCTCGTCCGGGACATCAGTAACTAATTCAAAGTAGTCCATGATAAGGTTATCAGGTATAGACATTACCTTACCGTATATCTCATCAGGCGGCTCAGTCACGCCAATATAGTTACCCAGGCTTTTGCTCATCTTTTTAGTGCCATCGGTACCGACGATAAGGGGAACTAAAAAGATTTGCTGAGGACGCTGCCCCACCATAGATTGAAGCTCTCTTCCCACCAGTAGATTAAACTTCTGGTCAGTGCCACCAAATTCAACATCAGCCTGGATAGCTACTGAGTCGTAAGCCTGAAGTAACGGGTAGAGTAGTTCAGTCAATGCAATGGGTCGCCCGGCACTATACCTCTTGCTGAAATCCTCCCGAGCCATTAATTGGGCTATAGTAAACTTACTGGTGAGCTGAATAACGTCAGCGAGGGTAAATTTGCCAAACCACTCACTCTGCCATCTTACCTCGGTTTTTCCCTTATCAACCACCTTGAAGAACTGCTTCATATAGGTTTCGGCATTGGCATGAACCTGTTCCTTAGTTAGCATAGGTCGAGTGATAGAAACACCGCTCGGGTCGCCAATCTGAGCCGTCCAATCACCGACGATAAGAATAACCTGATGCCCTAATTCCTGAAATTGGCGCAGCTTCTTGAGGGCTACCATATGACCCAGGTGGATGTCGGCGAAACTGGGGTCAAAACCTTCTTTCAACCGCAGTTTTTTGCCTGAGCGCAGTAGCTGTACCATTTCCTCTTCAACTATAATTTCAGCTACCCCTCGCTTTAGCACATATTTGAGATTAGCGTCCATACCTAGTTTCTACCCCGCGAGCTTAATATAGCTCTGCCTTGTTTTACATCCTCTTTTATCTGCTTCTTTAGCTCTTCCACGGTATCAAATTGTACCTCATCACGAAGTCGCTCTACTAGATCAATTTTTAACTCGTCCCCATATAGATTACCTTCGTAGTCAAGGACATAAACCTCTATTGTACGCTCGCTATCACCAAAAGTAGGGTTCTTGCCGATATTGGTCATTGACTGGCAGGCTTTGTCTCCAATATAGACCCAGGTAGCATAAACGCCATCCGGGGGAAGAACCTGTTCCGGGGCTATTTCCAGATTGGCTGTGGGGAAGCCTAACTCTACGCCCCGACCTGCTCCGGAAATAACACGCCCACTCAAGCTGAAGTAGCGACCCATCAGGTTATGCACCCTCTTCAAATCCCCTTTTATTAAAACCTTCCTGATAGCCGTGCTACTTACCACCTCACCGTTTATCTTTACGGGGGGGACTACTGTTACCGTGAAATCCATATTCTGTCCCAGGGCACGGAGAGTATCACTATTGCCTTCTCTATTTCGACCTAAGGCAAAGTCAGGACCAATTACCAACCCTTTCAGCTTGAGGTATTTCTTCAGCAAACTAACGAATTTACGAGCGCTAAGTTGAGCCAACTCAGGAGTGAAGGACAAGGTAATGATAGCTTCAACACCCTCATTTTTCAAAAGATTGGTTCTCTGGGTAAGATTAGTCAAGCATAATCGCTTATTTCCGGGTGACAGCACCTCTTGAGGAGGCTGGCAAAAAGTTACCACTCCACTGAGTAAATCCTGCTTCTTTGCCTGCTCCTTTAACCGTGAAATCAGGTATTTATGACCGAGGTGAACCCCGTCAAAAACCCCAATGGTTAAGAGCATATCTTTCCCAGGCGACCACTTAGCTAACTCTTCTTCTACCCCCATAACCTTCCTCGAGTAGTATTACTAAGGGAATAAATAAAAGGGGTTTTTACATAACCCCAAATTTATTGTAGTTGAAGTGGATTAATACTATCATAAGCCTATCCTAGCGTCAATTATGGGGTCTGAGCTGAAAATACCCCTCATATCCGACCAAGTCAGGAGGTGTGTGGTATCATACTTAGTAGAGAGGGGGCAAAGTGAGTGTAGGTGGTTTTTTTATTCTACTAGCTATTGCTATTTTACTCAGGCTCGTCGGTAATAAGCTGATACCATTAGTTATACCTAGCGGGTGGCTGAGGACTACCGCCTTAGGCTGGGCTGGCGGCTTTTTGGGCAGCCTGACAGATAGCATTTTCTGGCAATTTGGACCTGAGACCGCCGGCATAAACCTGTCGGCAGCAGCTACTGGCTGTGCCCTTTTTATCGTTTCTCTTGGTATCGCCCCTTTTATTAAAATATCACTGGGTAAAGTATAACTCAAATTAAGGTTCCCGGATTTTTTAAACAATCTCCCATTACCACCGTTTTAATATAGGACAAGGATAACATATATTTTCATGGTAAGACTGCCGACATACACGACATAGTCAAGAACAAGCCCCACCTAGAAAGGCTGTTGAAAAGGCGGATAGAAAAGGGGTAATAGAAAAGCATGGACAATATCCTAAAAGAGGACTAAACTCAAGCTCCATTATATAATATAACCTTAAAACAGGATATAGTTTAAGGAATAAAGAAATGAGAAGGGCACTGGAACCGCTGAATGATATAGCGGTGGCTGGTGCCCTTTTGGTTTTATGAGAAACAAGGAGTAGATTACAGCCTAATGAAAACGCTGCTCCTATTATTCACTCTCATTATTTACCTCGCAATGTTGGTAACAGCATGTGTTAAGCCAGGCCAGCAATATCTATACAGTAGAGAGCCTGATTTAGCTATTACTGAAAAACTATATGTGAATCTGATATAATAGTGATGGAGGGATGATATGGCTGAAGAGTGCACCCATCTTGATCAAGTTCGGGATGTCACACCCAGTGCGGATGGTTGTGAAGATTGCCTAGCCATCGGAGATACTTGGGTACATTTGCGCATGTGCTTAATATGCGGACACGTTGGCTGCTGCGATTCCTCAAAGAACAGGCATGCAACACAGCATTTCCGTGATACTGGACATCCGGTTATGAAATCCTTTGAGCGGGGAGAGGACTGGGCCTGGTGCTATATTGATAAGATATACCTCCCGTCCTCCAAATAAAACTTCAATAATCGCACAGCATTTCATATGTACCTTGGTTCTGTCAACCCGTCCGTGCCCATCGTCTCCTTTGAATCCAACCCCGCTACCAGGAGAAGCTAGAAAATGTAACCACTGTGCTTCCACTGTAACACGTGGGTTATCGAGCTAGTGAGGTCACTGAATTCCCTTGGAAGCAAAGAATTCTCTATATGGAGGCACTTTCTCTCCTACCACCCATAGGAAGTGATAAGAACCTGTGTCACCAAGAAATTTGAACTGTTTGTGCAAATCTTTAAGTAATTCTTCAAAGCTACTGTGTGAACGCAGATAATTCTGGAAGCCCCCGAAGCTTTTATTAAGCTCAAGCATGCGGTATGCATTGCTCACTATTGCCTCAATTTTACGACGATTCCTGATTATGCGCCTGTCCTCTGCCAATTGGTCCAGTTCTGCCGCAGTGAGCTTTGTTATGGCTACTGGCTCAAATCCCCGAAATGCTTCCCTGATTCCGTGCCACTTAGATTCAACTACCCGCCATGATATCCCCGTTTGGAATACAGATTTGCTCATTACCTCAAGGTAATCAGCTAGACTAGCGGGCTTTATCCTTTCTGGAGCCTCCATGTTCACCTCCTTAGTAAGAACCCAAGTCTAGTCCTCGTTGCTCAGGCTGTCAATCTCCCCACCCATCGTACCCTCCCTCCCCAAACCCCTAACTACATTCCACACACCAATTAGATTACTCTCCCCAAATGCGAAGCCCTTATATAGTTGAACGACTCTTAATGCTTATGGTTAAACCCATTCTCGGCAAATTACTGTAAAATAACTCCTATATTATATTAAATATAAACTAACCCGATTGACAATTATGGTATTCGTCGGGACACAGGCAGACATTCTATAACAGTTTATCTTCAAAACAGACAATAATTTGACGTAATATAGGTAATTATTCCATAATTTAGGTACTAAGGAGGACATTATTATGCCCGAATGCGGATGCGGATGCAACATCCTAGGCGACGAGAAGGACATGGATGAAATATTTGGCAAGAAGAAGCACGACAGTGAAAACAAGAAGGGGGAAAGGGAGGTAGTGGAAACGAAAAAAGCTGCAACTAAAAAGAAAGAGCAATAAGCATCTGTGATTATTTAGATGGCTTTAAGACATAATCTTACTCTCTATGCCAAAAGTAAACTCATCCTCGGTAAATTCATCGCTTATTAAGTATATTGACAAACCCATCAACTAGGACTAGACTCAAGTCCCAACGTGTGAGATAACCTGGGAGGAGACGGGAATGACAAGGAAGACTGTATGGCTATTGGTAAGCAGTCTAATCGTAATAACCTTGTTGGTGACATCTTGTACCCCACGAGTTACTGATGAAGAAGAGATAGTGCCACCAGCAGAAGAGGCGGCAGCAGCTGAAGAACACTATGTCCAAGCCCATAATCTACACAAAGAAGGGCGATATGATGAGGCGATAAAGGAATATACCAAGGCCATTGAACTTGACCCCAACTATGCTATAGCCTACGCTGAAAGAGGTCAGGCCTACTTCAAATTGGGGCAGTATGACTTGGCTATCCTGAAATATTTATCGACAGCAAACAAAACCCAATAGCACTTTTCTCTGCCCATGACCACTTCTATTTTATCCTCCTACATAACACTAAATGTTTCCATCCTATACAAATATAATTTAGGCTTTGTGCGAATTCAAGGCAACTCTTAGCACCAGGAGTTTGCTCCATTTTCAAAGCTGTCCTCCACTTCTTGAGCTTGGTATCATGATCAGTCTCAAACTCAGTAATTGCTATCTGGCGATATTTGCTCAGTTCCCTAACAAGTTGCATTACCTCTTTGGTCTCATCCGGTTGCCAGTAAGTTCCATTCCATATGTGCCAGCCAATTCCATGTACATATCTGAGTCTGTCGCCATAAACCAGGGCGAAGGCCTCAGCATTATCTGCATCTGTTAGATTGAGTTGATAAACATCCCTGGTAAGTCTGTAATCTAAAGTAGTTGTTACCATTACTTTTTCCTCTCTAGGCATCATGCCTCAATTATTATTCTCTCTAATTCGCATTACGTCATTTTCTTTTTATGTTGACATCACCCCCTTTCGTACTCAGGGACTATGGTTGTCCCGACACTGGTGAGTTTAACTAATACTTTTTCTATGCCCATTGTGTATTCGGTCGCAATTCTATGCCTCTAGATTCTAATCGTAGTGGGTCTGTTCCTATGCTCCAGAAGCTCCATCAGGTGTGGTTTAGTCTTGAGAACATCTCTCAATGGTGGTAGTTTACAATTCATGAATTGATAACATATAATAACCGATGGAAAGAGAGAGAGAGAGATGACATCCAGATTAGACCGCATAGCTCAGCAACGACAGGAAAAGCTTAATAGGATTCGTGCCCGCGGCACGAATCCCTATCCCTACAGGTATCACCGTAGCCACACTACGCAAGAGGCCATTGCTTTACTTAAACAGCAAGAGGACTCCGCTAAAGCAGAAGCACTGGTAGTCAGTCTTGCCGGTCGTATTATGGCTAAACGGTCTATGGGCAAAATCTCATTTCTTGATATTCATGATGGCTCAGGGAAGATTCAACTATTATTCCAGGACATAGACCGGTTTGATGAGGAACTCCGTGAGCTGTTTAAGGATTTAGATATTGGTGATATTATCGGAGTCGAAGGCACTTTGTTACGGACAAAGCGTGGCGAGCCTACCCTTAAAGTAGAAAATTTCACTTTGCTGGCTAAGTCACTTAAGCCTCTACCGGAAAAGTGGCATGGGCTTAGTGATACAGATAAGCGATACCGCCAACGCTACCTGGACCTGATTGCCAACACCAAGGTTAAAGAGATTTTCCAGATACGAAGTCAGGTTATTACTACAATACGGCAATTCCTCAACCAGCGAGGATTTTTAGAAGTAGAAACGCCAGTGCTGCAACCATCAGCCGGTGGCGCTTTAGCCCGCCCCTTTATCACCCACCATCATACCCTCGACCAGGACTTCTACCTGCGCATTGCCACTGAGCTTCACCTTAAGCGACTGATTATAGGCGGCTTTGACAAAGTTTATGAGATGGGTCGCATTTTCCGCAATGAAGGCATCTCCACCAAGCACAACCCCGAGTTCACCACATTGGAAAGCTATGAAGCCTACGCCGACTATAATGATGTGATGAATATGCTTGAAGAGATGATATCAGAAACCCGTCAACAGGTTCTAGGCACACGTGAGATTGAGTTCGATGGCAACATCCTTAATTTCAAACCTCCGTGGCAGCGACTTAATCTACGCCAGGCAATTATAAAATATAGCGGCATTGACTTTGACAAATATCCTGATGCCGAATCCCTTAGAGCAGAGATGCTAAAGCTAAAAATGGAGGTTGATCCCCAAAAGGACAGGGGACGGCTTATAGATGAGCTTATTTCCACCTTTGTCGAGCCCAACCTGATACAGCCTACCTTCCTTTTAGACTACCCAGTGGAAATGTCGCCTTTAGCCAAGATAAAGCCCGATGATAACCGTCTGGTAGAGCGTTTTGAAGCCTTTGCCGGAGGGATGGAGATTGCCAATGCTTTTACTGAGCTCAATGACCCCATAGAGCAAAGACAGCGCTTCTTGCAGCAACAAAAGCATCACCAGGCAGAGGGTGATGCTGAGACCATTGACGAAGATTTTCTACTGGCGCTGGAGTATGGTATGCCCCCTACCGGCGGGCTGGGTGTGGGCATCGACCGCCTGGTGATGCTGCTCACCGGTCAGCCATCGATCCGCGAGGTAATCCTGTTCCCTCAACTCAGGGAGAAACCGAGTGCAGGAGAGGGGTAAGATGAACTTTCTCAAAGAGAAGCGACAAGTAATAATGTCAGTGGTAGCTATTACATTGGGGTTTTTAGGTGTGTTATTGGCAGTAATTAGTCTGGCTATGAGTCGTCAAATGAATCAAGAATTGAAAAGGACTGCCGATATTCTCGATGATGTTCAACAAAGAACAGAGGTTGTGGCGGAAAGGACTGAGGTGACTTTTGCAGTGTGGTCTCTCTGGGCGGTGAATTGGCCTGATTACATTCAAGCATGCAAACTATGGGCAGCTAATCAAAACCCACGTCTTTTAGAACCACTACCTCAGAATGAATATAAATTAACAGAGGAAGGTAGGAACTTGGTCAGCACTGATGATATGCAACGTATTATAGGAATAGTTGAAGATGAAAGAGATGTAGCCGTTAACGTAGCCCTTCTTAAGTTTGGCGTAGAACGCTTATACCAAAGGGCCGAGGACAGGGGTGTTGAATTTGAGGCTTTTGTCGGAGTTTTCACCGGTTACGTTGAGGAAATTAAACAACAAAGTGGAGAGCAATGAGGAAAACGTTCAGTAAACCATCAGGGGAGTTGAATTGGGGCTTCGCCCCTTTTAAGAAAAATCTTTCCCCTTCCCCTTTTCAAGGGAGAGGGATAAAGGGGATGAAGTTATTGACAACCACTGCCAACAGGAGTAATCTACTACAAATCCAAGTTAAGGAGGTAAACAATGTCTGAAGAACAAAAAACCTATCCCGTCTCTATCAGGGGTGAGCTTACCGAGCCACCGTCTGCCGGCTTATGGCTCATCAAGTGGCTGCTGGCAATTCCACATTTAATTATCCTGGCATTCCTGTGGGTAGCCTTTGTGGTGGTGTGGGTTATAGCTTTCTTTGCTATCCTGTTCACGGGTAAGTACCCAAGGAGTCTTTTTGATTTTAATGTCGGGGTTTTACGCTGGTCATGGCGCGTCGGCTTTTACAGCTATCACGCTAATGGTACTGACAAATACCCGCCATTTACTCTGGAATCTGCCGACGACTACCCTGCTGACCTGCAGATTGAATATCCGGAAAGGCTGTCTCAGGGTCTGGTGCTGGTAAAGTGGTGGCTGCTGGCGATTCCCCACTTGATTATAGTTAGTATCTTAATGGGAGGTTCGGGTTGGACCTGGGTGAACTGGCAGGGTGGGGAGAATATCGGTCTGGTGGTTATTCTGGTCATCATTGCCGCCCTGGTGTTGCTATTCACCGGTAAGTATCCCAAGGAGCTTTTCAAGCTGGTGATAGGCATGAACCGCTGGTCATACCGCGTGTGTGCCTACGTGGCGCTAATGACCGACAAGTATCCTCCCTTCCGTCTTTGGGACGATTAGACCCTGGCTGGCATTTAGAACAAAAAGTAGCTGCCAAGGTTTTGGATGAGGATACACTGAATAAGAGTGCTGCAGACGAGGCATTGAGAGATAATCCAAATTTAGGGTAAATAAAGAGAAATCTTATGCTTGAGCTGAAGTTTATCCGCGAAAATACAGGTCTGGTGCAAGAGGCGATAGAAAAGCGTCAGGATACTGCCCCGCTGGATGAAATATTGCAACTTAACCTGGAGCGCCGCCTCCCTTTGAGCAAAAGATATAGCCACTCAAGCTTGGTTTCCCCCTTTTTCTAAATGCAACGACTCTTTTACAATGTGAACTCCGGCACTCGCTCCAATCCTATTGGCTCCTGCGTTGAGCATAGCGATAGCAGTTTGATAATCTCTTATTCCACCGGAAGCCTTTACTCCTGCTTTTTCTCCAACTGTCTTCCGCATTAATTTCACATCTTCTAACGTTGCTCCGCCTGTGCTAAACCCGGTAGAGGTTTTCACAAAATTGGCTCCTGATTTGACTGCAATCTCACATGCCTTTATTTTCTCAGGATATATTAAAAGACAGCATTCAATAATTACTTTTACCAGTGCTTGACCTTTTGCCGCTGCCACTACTGTTTTTATATCTTCTTCAACGACATCATACTTTTGATCTTTTAATGCTCCGATATTCATCACCATGTCTACTTCCTGCGCCCCATTTAGAATCGCATTTTCTGCTTCAAAAGCTTTTACTTGTTTTGCATTAGCACCCAACGGAAATCCTATCACTACACAAGTTTTAACATTACTTCCTTTAAGTTCGCTACTCACCAGTAACGCATAATAGGAATTCACACAAACAGAAACGAACCCATATTCTTTCGCTTCGTTACAAATTTGAATAATTTGCTTTGATGTTGCATCAGGTTTTAATAAAGTATGGTCAATATATTCTTGTATTTTCATAAGACATCTTCCTCCGGGAAACCTTATTCATTTACCCTCTAAGGTTATTCTTAGTCTCTTACATTATCTTTTCTATATCATCCCTGTAGGGCATGGCGGGCGCTGTGCCTATCTTAGTAACACATAGCGCTGCTACTGCATTAGCAAATTCTGCCGCTTCAAATATATCCTTTCCTTCAGCCAGTGCTGCTGCTAACCCCCCATTATAGGCATCTCCTGCCCCTGTGGTATCTACTACATCAACTTTTAGACTTTTAATATACTGTTCAGCCGACCGAGTAACAACCATTGACCCTTTACTTCCTAAGGTAACTATTACATTTTTGGCTCCTTTTGCCATAAGTATTTTTGCCACTTTTTTAGCATCCTCTACCGTATTAATTCCAACGCCATCACATAACAGAGATGCTTCTGTTTCATTTGGAGTCAAAATATCAATTTTTTTAATTAATTCGTCTGATATTGGTTGTGCGGGGGCAGGATTTAATATAGTTTTTACACCTTGCTGGTAGGCAATATCCACTGCTTTTTCAGTGGCATCTATATTAACTTCGAGTTGTGTTAAGAGTACTTCAGAATTTCCAATATCTTCCCTAGCCTTTTCGATATCATCTTCAGTTATATGACCGCACGCTCCGATAGTTACCACAATTTTATTTTCACTAGTATTTTCATCCACCATTATCAATGCGGTACCAGTTTCATACTTTTCATCCTGAAATATATATTTAGTGCCCATCCCCTCACCCGTCAAACTTTTTAACGCAATTTCTGCGAACCCATCTTTTCCAATTTTAGTGATCATCGTAACATCTACACCTGACCTTTGAGCAGCTACTGCTTGATTGGACCCTTTTCCTCCTGGACCGATTTTAAAAATAGTTCCTTTAACAGTTTCCCCTATCACTGGTAAATGTGGCGCTCTTGCCATTAAATCAACTATAAAACTTCCCATTACGCTAATTTTTGCTTTTGACATATGCTATACCTCTTAACCCGCCTTACTATTACATATAAATTCAGCAATGATTGCTTAAATGAGATTATACATAAAATCTTTTTACGAAGCCACCGGTTTATGCTATATTGTGTTAAGTGTAGTCTTTATAACAACGGTTCCTCCTTACTTCGAAGAAGGCGAGTTGTTAATAAACCTCGCGAGGGAAACCTATGCTTGACCTAAAGTTTATCCGTGAAAATATAGGCCTGGTGCAAGAGGCGATGGCAAAGCGCCAGGATACCGCCCCGCTGGATGAGATTCTGCAACTTGACCTGGAGCGCCGCCAAGTGCTAATAGAACTGGAAGATTTCAGGCATATCCGAAAGGAAGCGGCCCGGGAAAGGAAAATGGTTTCTACAGACGAGGGGCGTGCCCTGCGTGCCAAGGTTAAAGCGCTGGAGGAAAAAGCCCGCAGTTTAGATGAGCAACTGGAAGAGCTGCTACTTCAGGTGCCCAACATCCCCCAGCCAACGGTACCTGTAGGTAAGGATGAAGGGGATAATGTAGTAGTGCGCTCCTGGGGGGAGTTGCCCAGCTTTGATTTCCAGCCAGCCCCCCACTGGAAACTGGGTGAATCTCTGGACATCATTGATTTTGAAAGAGGAGTAAAGCTATCAGGCAGCCGTTTCTATGTCCTCAAAGGTTTAGGTGCCCGATTGCAAAGAGCCCTAATCTCCTTTATGCTTGACCTCCACGGTACCGAACACGGTTACCAGGAGGTATATCCACCGTTTATGGTCAAGAGGGAATGTATGGTGAGCTCTGGTAACCTGCCTAAATTCGCCGATAATCTATACCATGATGAGGAAGATGACTTGTGGTTTGTGCCCACGGCTGAGGTTTCCATCACCAACCTCCACCGTAATGAGATTCTAAAGCCCGGCATCCTACCCATCTACTATGTCGCCTACACTGCTTGTTTTCGCCGGGAAAAGATGTCGGCGGGAAAGGACACCCGGGGCATAAAACGCGGTCATCAGTTCGACAAGGTAGAACTATATAAATTCACTGACCCAGCCACCTCTAATGAGGAGCTTGAGAAACTGGTCAGTGACGCTGAGCAGGTTTGCCAGAAACTGGGGCTTCCTTACCGTATCAAGCAACTGTGCACTGCTGATTTAGGCTTTGCCGCCGCTAAAGCTTATGACATTGAAATGTGGGCTGCAGGCTGTGGTGAGTGGTTAGAGGTAAGCACTTGCTCCAACTGCGGCGACTTCCAAGCCAGGCGGGCTAACATCCGCTACCGCCCCTCCCCTGGCGCCAAACCCCGGTTTGTCCATACGCTGAATGGCTCAGGTCTAGCCCTGCCCAGGGTTCTTATCGCCATAATAGAAAACTACCAGCAAAATGATGGCAGTATCTCTATCCCCGAAGTCCTCCAGCCCTTTGTGGGAGAGAGGGTAATCAGGTAGACGCTTGGCAGCGCATGGACTAATGCGGTTGATATCTATACCTGAAAACAATATAATCCTCTACAAGAAACAGAAGGAGGTAACGATATGGCGGAAAGGTATGAAGTAGCTGTCAAGGTGATATCTCAAAAGGGCATCTGTACTGCTGAGCACAAGGTCGGCGATGAATGGGTCATTAGGAACAAACCGCCGGCAGGTATGTGCCTTTCAGCTTTGTGTACTATGTATCCTGACACCCGGGTACTGATGTTTGGTGGAGTATTCCCCTGGGAAACTGACCCCGATGTCACCCACATAGCCTGCTCCGATGCAGAGAACCCGGTAGTCTTTGAATTAAGACGTTTGCGAAAGTAGGTAAGAGACTAGAAATAGTAGCCGCTGGTAGGCGGGCTAACACCCGCTACCACTCCTCCCTTGGCGCCAAACCCCAATTTGTCCACATCTTAAATGGCTCAGGTCTAGCCCTGCCCAGGGTTCTTATCGCCCTAATAGAAAACTATCAGCAAACTGATGGCAGCATCTCTATCCCCGAAGTCCTCCAGCCTTTTGTGGGAGAAAAGGTAATAACATAAATCAGCAAACAAAGCATCCCAGCCTTCTCCCTGAAAGGTCAGAGCATTGACACAACCAGGTCAGGTTGCTAAAATATCACTTATAGCCTGAGGCTATGAAAGGGGTAATTATGCGTATAACACTAAGCGTAATCAAGGCTGATATTGGCGGTTATGTAGGACATTCTGAATCTCATCCTGATATTTTAGCGCTGGCCAGGGAGAGCCTGGCAAAGGCTAAAGGAAAGGGGTTACTGATTGACTATCATGTAACCAAGTGTGGGGATGACCTGCAACTGATTATGACTCACCAGCAGGGTGAAGACAATGAGACAATTCATAAATTAGCCTGGGATACCTTTGTCGAGGGTACCGAGTTGGCTAAAAAATTAAAGCTTTATGGGGCGGGGCAGGATTTACTGGCTGACGCTTTTTCGGGCAATGTTAAGGGGATGGGACCGGGAGTAGCCGAGATGGAATTTGAGGAGCGTCCTTCGGAACCCGTCATCATCTTTATGGCGGATAAGACTTCAGCCGGGGCATGGAATATGCCGCTATACAAGATGTTTGCCGACCCGTTTAATACCATCGGGTTGGTTATCGCCCCCAATATGCACACCGGTTTTACCTTTGAGGTGCAGGATGTAAAAGAGCATAAGAAGATAATCTTCAACTCCCCCGAGGAGATTTACGATATACTTATCTTCATCGGAGCGCCTTCACGCTATATGGTAAAGGCAGTCTACAGCCGGGAAAGTAATGAGATAGCCGCGGTATCCTCCACCCAACGTCTGGCTCTTATCGCTGGGCGGTATGTGGGTAAGGATGACCCGGTATGCATCGTTCGCGCCCAGGGGACATTCCCGGCAGTAGGTGAGATTCTAGAACCCTTTACCCTACCCTACTTGGTAGAGGGCTGGATGCGGGGCTCCCACCATGGTCCCTTTATGCCAGTAGCTATTCCAGATAGTATCCCCACCCGCTTTGATGGGCCACCAAGAGTGACTGCCGCTGGCTTCCAGCTTAGTGAGGGTAAGCTAGTAGGACCACGTGATATGTTTGCCGACAAGTCCTTTGATAATGCCCGCCAACAAGCCAACGATATCGCCGATTATATGCGTCGCCACGGTCCCTTTGAGCCACACCGCCTGCCTCTGGAGGAGATGGAATACACTACCATGCCCCAGATAATGAATAAGCTGGCGGGAAGGTTTAACGACATTGAATGATTAAAGGGCAAGGGCTTTCGCTTTACCGACCACGGTTAATGCTAATGTGTTAAAAAGAAAATTATCGGACTCGTCAATAATATAAGCAGGAGGTGAACAAATGGCAATCTACGTTATGCTTACCACCTTAACTGACGAGGGGAGAAAGACTTTAAAGCAGCATCCACAGAGAATCAAAGAGGTTAATAAAGAGGTTGAGGCCATGGGAGCTAAGATACTAGCCCAGTATGCCCTTCTAGGACCATATGACTTTGTGAACATCCTGGAAGCTCCAAACAATAAGATTATATCTAAAGTAGCTGTAGAACTGGGCTCCAGAGGTACACTCCAGACCATGACCATGGCCACCATGACTGTCGACGAGCTTACTCAGTAATCTCTAAGACAATTACTAATTTGGGGTTCTATTGCGCTATAAGTTACTCTTGGCGACAAACAATCAAGCCAAAGTGCGTGAGTACAGGAGCCTACTCTCAAACCTCCCTTTTGACCTGGTTACTCCAGCTGAACTGGGCATCACCACTATAGTTAATGAGACAGGTGATAGCCTGGAGGAAAATGCCAGATTAAAGGCAACTGTCTTAGCAGCTGAGAGTCAGCTATTAGCTCTGGCTGACGATTCCGGGTTAGAGGTTGATGCTTTAGGCGGCGAACCTGGTCACCTGTCAGCTCGCTATGCTGGTGAGGGCGCTTTAGATAGAGACCGGGTTAATTACTTACTGGTACGGCTCAAGGACGTGCCCTGGGAGAAGCGGTCGGCGCGCTTCAGGTGTGTTATCGCTCTGGCTACACCTGACGGCAAGGTAGAGCTTTGCTCCGGTGAATGCCGGGGCTTTATAACATTTGAGCCCAATGGTGAACACGGCTTTGGCTATGACCCAATCTTTTATCTTCCTGAACAAGGCAAGACAATGGCTGAGTTATCTCTGAAAGAAAAAAACCAGATTAGTCATCGGGGGCAGGCAGCCAGAAAAGTATACCCGACACTGGAGAGGTTAAAAGGGAAAGGGAAGACAAAGATGGGTTGAAGCTAAAGGCTACTTGTGGTGTGTTTATTTAGGTAATGGACAGAAAATTAGATTGCCCAATTCTTGCCGGGCACATCTATGACAGCACTCATAGCTACCAAGTGGCATTCACGACCTTCACTGTGATATACTTTCCTGGAGCCGGTGGTTTTCTTCTCTACCCAGCGTCTTAGCCACCAGCTAGTGAGATAGAAATGACTGGACTTTGTGATTCATTTCAGCGCCCCATAAATTATCTACGAATCTCGGTAACTGACCGCTGTAATCTCCGCTGCATCTATTGCATGCCATCTGACGGTGATTGCCTGATGCCTCAAGGGAATGTTCTTACTTTTGAGGAAATCTACACAATAGTGCAAGCAGCCGCTGAGTTAGGCGTAAATAAGATAAGAATTACCGGCGGTGAACCACTGGTAAGGTCAGGGCTACCTAAATTAATACGGATGTTAGCCCAGATAAACACCATAGATGATATTTCTCTGACCACAAATGGAGCCCTGCTTAGTCGCTATGCCACCGAGTTGAAGAACGCTGGCTTACGTCGAGTTAATGTAAGCCTGGATACACTTAAACAGGACAAATTTGAGTTTATTACCCGTGGCAGCAATAATCTTGCCGATGTACTGGAAGGCATCAAAGTCGCCAAATCTGTTGGGCTTAATCCAGTTAAGATTAATATGGTCGTTATGTCTGGTATTAATGAGGATGAAATCCTTGACTTTGCTACCAGAACCATCAATGATGAGTGGCATGTGCGTTTTATTGAGCTCATGCCCTTTGGTGACGAGGGCGATACTGCCCCACAATTTGTCCCCGCCAGTGATATAAAAAAACGCCTTGAATCTTTGGGAGAATTAGAGCCTTGCCTGCACAGTATAGGTAATGGGCCGGCTAAGTATTTTCGCTTTCTTCATGCCAGCGGCACCGTTGGCTTTATTACTCCAGTTAGTGAGCACTTCTGCTTCAATTGTAATCGGCTTCGTCTTACTTCTGATGGTAAGCTCCGCCTTTGCCTGTTAGCTGAGGATGAGATAGACCTAAAGCAGCCCATGCGTAGCGGTATATCTTCAGCCGAACTAAAACAACTAATTGAACAGGCGGTAGCTAACAAGCCATTGCGCCATCACCTGACCGAGGGCTTTGGACCTGAACACCGACCAATGACTCAAGTAGGCGGGTAAATGAATTGATTGAGATATATACCGACGGAGCGTATAACCCAATTCTACGGCAGGGAGGCTGGGGTGCCGTCGTTCTTAAAGATAATCAAAAACATGTTTTTTCAGGCATGGTAAAAGACACGACTAGTAATCGTATGGAGATTGCTGCTGCCCTGGAAGGCATTTTGCACACTCCACAGGACGTGGAAGTGGTGGTTTACACTGATAGCCAGTATCTTTTGGGGTGTATGACACGAAATTGGCGAAGACGTAAAAACCTAGACCTATTAGACCAGTTAGATAAAGCGGTTAGCGAAAGAAAGGTACAATGGGAGTGGATGTCTGGTAAGGCTAAGAATCTTCTACATGAAGAGGCGCACAATCAAGCTAACCTCTCAGCCAGTAAGGATGTGAAAGACTATACAAAACGAGAAGGTGTGACGTCAACCCCTGTAGCTGTGGCAGAAGAAGAGCTAACCCATATAGACGCCTTTGGTCATCCTCGTATGGTAGACGTTACTGATAAGCCTGACACTCAACGTGAGGCAGTAGCCAAAGGCAGAGTCAGGATGAAGGCCTCTACCTTTAGCTTGTTAAAGAAGGGTCCTATGCCTAAAGGGGATGTCCTGACTGTCGCCCAGCTAGCTGGCATCATGGCTGCCAAGCAAACACCTAATTTAATACCGCTGTGCCACCCAGTTCCCATTGGAGATATTAAGGTTGAGTGCAGTTTAGACGAGGAAAATAGCGCGGTAGAGATTACCTCCACGGTAAAGGGCTTAGGTAAGACAGGGGTGGAGATGGAGGCATTTACCGCTACCGCAATTGCCGCATTAACCATCTACGATATGTGTAAGGCAGTAGACCGTGGCATAAAAATAGAGAATATTCGACTAATTAGAAAAAGTGGCGGCAAGAGTGGGATAATTAAACTTGAGTAGAATTAATTATTGGTATATACTACTCCATTACCAGTTAATAATATTTTAAGGGGTGTGTTATGAGGTTATCATGTCTTCAGGAGAATCTAAACCGAGGAATTAGCACGGTAGGAAGGGCAGTAGCCACCAGAACAACACTGCCTATAACTAATAATATCCTCTTAGCTACAGACCAGTCCCGTCTTAAGCTTGTTGCCACCAATCTGGAAATGGCTATTACCTGCTGGATTGGTGCCAAGGTTGAGGAAGAAGGGTCAATCACTGTTCCCGCCAGACTTCTTACCGAGTTTATTGGCTCTTTACCCAGCGATAGAGTTGATATTAACCTTCCCTCTGGGAAAAAGACTTTGGAGCTACGCTGTGCCCGATTTGAGGCCCGAATCAGCGGGGTTGATGCCAAAGATTTCCCACCCATACCTAAGATTGATGAAGGTGTTACCACCAAGATTGAGGTGGAGGCTCTTCGCCAGGGGATTACTCAGGTTGTGTTTGCCGCCGCCACAGAGGAGTCACGTCCGGTGCTCACCGGTGTTAATGCCGAGTTTGATGGTAATTTACTGACACTGGCAGCAGCTGACGGCTTTAGATTGGCAGTATACAAGCTACCTCTGGCTAACCCGGTTAGCGAAAAGACCGAGGTCATTATTCCCGCCCGAACTCTGGCTGAGCTAAATCGACTGGCAGCTGACCAAGAGGAAGCCATTGAAATAACGATAAGTCCTAATAAGAATCAGGCTCTATTTCGCCTGAAGAATGCTGAACTGGTATCCCAGCTTGTTCAAGGTACCTTCCCCAACTATACCCAGCTTATCCCGCAGAACTACAATACCCGAGCTGTAGTTGATGTAGCCGAATTCTCAAGAGCAACCAAGGCAGCCTCAATTTTTGCTCGTGATGGCAGTGGCATTGTTCGCTTAGTAATGACACCTGGTAGTGAGCTAACGCCGGGCAAGATGACCGTTTCCGCCCGGTCTGAAGAGATAGGCGACGATGTCGGTGAGATTGATGCTATTGTCGAAGGCGAGGAGTCAAAAATTGCCTTTAATGGTAAGTATCTGACTGACGTGCTCAATGTACTTCACGAGACACAGGTAGCTCTGGAGACCACTAATCCTTCAAGTCCTGGCGTTCTCCGCCCAGTGGGGCAGGATAACTACCTCTATGTAGTCATGCCGATGTTTGTCCAATGGGACTAAAAATACCCGATGTTTGACCATCGGTAAGTACGTTTGTATCTAAATAACCTTTGATATCGACACCATCCTTGGTGGCTTTCACCATCAAGTCAAGGTAAGCGTAGGCGTCCTTCTTATCATTGATGGTGCAGTTGTCCACGTCGGCTATAATTCGAGCGCATAGCTCTTTTAGATTGGCTTCCATGTCAATCATCTTATCAATGTTTTCTTTTGTTTGAATAAGGCTCCTCAGCCTTTTCTCATCTGCTTCCCGTTCTCTTTTCATCTGATTCAACTCGTCAAGAACAATATCTGGCGTAGCCACTTCCATCCTTAGCGCACCCATTAATCGCCGCTCTTGTCCCGCATAACCTTTTATTTTCCTTGTGAGCGACTTTATTTCCTGTTCAATATTACCTGTTAATACCTGGGACTCTTCCGCTTCAGTCTGCTTCCTTACTTCCGTTAGTAGGACTTCAGGGTTACTTAGGACGCTCTTTACCTTTTCCCAAACCACGTTTTCAAGCCAATCAGCTTTGATGTACCTTGCATCACATATCTTTTTCCTCGACGCAGTCGGGTATGTTCCACGACAATGATAATAGCGATATTTCCTACCCAGGCAAGTTCCAGTTAGTGGGCTTCCACATTTTGGACAGACGGCAAAACCAGTTAGCGGATACTCATGCAGAGCTCTATAAGTATGCAGCTCCTTAGACTTTGCTAAAGCAGATTGTACGCGCTCAAATAATTCTTTACTTATAATGGCTGGCGTAACATTGGGAAGTACATACCAAGATTCTTTAGGTGTCGCCTTTCGTTCCTTTCCAGAGGTCACGCCGAAATATGTCATTCCCGTATAGGCCGGATTACGAACTATTCTTGATACTGTCCTAGCTTCCCATTTCTTACCTGCTTTAGTGGGAATGTTCTCCACGTTTAACGCTCTAGCTATCTTGAAACAACTATTACCTTCCATCACCATTTCAAACATACGCTTAACTATTCTAACTTCATTCTCAAGTGGAACCCGCTTCTTACGGTCACTAAGCCACTCGTAGCCATATATACCGATACCAGTACCTTGTGGAAGCCTACCACTCTTCAACAAGGCCCTCTTTCCACGTCCTGTTGCGTCTCGCCGACGTTCTGCGTCAAGTTTGGCAGCATAACCCTTGATGTAAAATACCAGCTTGCCCACTTCCGAGTTATCTACCGTTTCACTAGCCGCCTCAAGTGATACCCCATGCTTTTCCAGTTCCTGCATCAGAATGACACCATGAACTGGATCACGAGAGAAACGGTCAAGACTATAAACAACTACATAATCAATACTTTCTGAGCGCACCACTTCCCTTAACTCTGCTAGTCTTGGTCTTTCAAGTAATAGGCCTGACCATGCCTCACCAAATTGATAAGCTACTTCGTAACCTTTCAATTGGCAATACTCCTGGCAGGCTTCAAACTGAGTCTGTAGGCTTGTTCCTTCTTGTTCCTGACCTTCTGTGCTTACTCTGCAATAAATAGCTGCTTTCATATCATCCTCTTACGTCCTATAGGACGTTCCCAGTTCGCTTTGTTAGGCTTAAATGTGATGAGGCAGCCTAACTCCGCTCTCTGGTTAGAAATATTCCATAATATTCTTTTTCATCTACTAATGATTGCTTTGTAAATTTTTATGTTTTATTAAGACCTACTTTGTGCCATTAATGACCTTATAATCCTTAATGTTTTTTCTGAGTTAAACTTCCTCTTTAAGTAATATTTTAGTTCCTCTTCATTCTCTATTTGTCCCTGACTATGTTGCTCATCACTAGTAGCTGTTTTTATTGGATACATATCCGCAATATCATGATATATATGGAATAGCTTATACCGATAATCGCCAAGCGCTGGTGCATATAAGAAGAAGGTAATAATATTATCACCATCTTCATCCACTTCACTTACAACGATTCCTTCTACTAAATTGGACGTCTTATTTCCCAGAAGCGCAGCCTGTTTCCTGATAATCGAGACTGGTGAATTAATTTCAATACTCCCGAGATCCTCAGGCCATAGATCATCTGTACCAGTTGTCATATTTCACCTCCTAGATATCTAAACTAAAAATTATTGGCAAGTGATCCGATTTGGACTTATCTGGAATTTCTCCTTCCTTTACCAACAATTCCTCGCCAATGTTTGTTAGTATTTTTAAACTCTTCAAATCAAATAATTGTACCATACTAGGTCTTACTAGCACCTGATCAAACATATTCCAACCATATTCTACGTATTCGCTTCTTACATAATAGTAAGTGCCTGGAGGCCCTTCCGAAAGGTCACCCATAAAGCTCCACATCGGGTTATATAAAAACGGATATTCCCGTCCACCCACCTTGCGTTTATCTTTTGCTACCTGCTTCTGTGTCATTAACCCATGTAGACCATTCGCTGCCACCATACCAGCATCAAAAGGATTCGCATTAAAGTCACCCGTAATTACCGTCCTATCCATACATAATCTCTCCTCAACACCGCGAATGTCACTTGCTAGTTCAATACAAGCAGAATTTTGGCTATCTTGGCTCTGATATAATCTACTCCTTAAATGTGCCGCAACTAACAAGAAATCATCACATCCAGGTAAATTAATGTGCCTTATTGTGTAATACGACGATTCTTCAATCGGTCTAATAAATCTCCAATCGTATTTAGAAAACACTTTTATTCTTTCGCAGTTCGAAGGCGAGGTATGAAACGATAATTTTCTTTTTTCATTGAACTCAACTAAGATTGCTTGAATTGGGATTTGCATTTCGGCAAGTAATACAATATCAACATCAAGTTTTTCCACCAAATTTCCTATAATATTCAGCAATCCCTCATTTCTACTCGTATTCCAGAATAAGACGGTTATCACTTCGTATCACCTTTTTCCTATACTACGTTCAAATTGACTTTTATTTATCTCAATTTAGTTTCCATATTCTATCACCGATTCCTACTTGACACCATTATTTCTACCCTTCTACTTTTTGAATAATACTTTCAGTAGCCCTTTTCTTACACCATTATCCTATTACCTAATGGCTTTTCCGACGTCCTGTTAGTAGGGTAGGACGTCTAGGAGGCGTCAGCTCCGCTGTCCCGCCTCCCTCCTTGTCAGCAGTTAGCTTTCCGTTAATATTCCATACTGTCATATTTATGCTTTCTCTTCTCAATTTCTTTTTTAAAGTCTGGGTCTTCTAGTAGATTTTCCAGGAAATAGACTACATATCTACTTCCGTACGCAACATCACTACCTGGCAGTGATTTCATAGCCAAAGCTGCTAGACTGAAAACATATCCTCTTAAATTTCGTTCCAGAATATCCTTTCCAGCCTGCATCTGCTTAAGACGGCTTACGCCAATAGTTTCCCCAAAGCATGAGCCGCTATTCTGTACTGCCTGCCAAAACTCGGTTATTGGCCACCTGGTTCTATGGGAATCATTCTGTATTATCCTTATTGTTAACCATTCAACCGTGAGATATCTCCACAAGTCCGGGACCTTCAAGAATAGGTCTTCTATTGTATCTATTTGCATCATCCTTATAACCTTACGCCGACACTGAAATTCTACCCGAGTAACCGCTTCGCCTTTTTCCCAATCTTTTTTTCTCCACAAGTGTTCAAACCACTTTTTACCACTAATCTTTACTTCTTTTGTTTTATCATACATCCTACAAAACAGGTCGTTTTTACCAAAGCTGTATCCACTCGGTTCACTGCCATCTGAGTATCTTTCATAAGTCCCAAATTCACGCCTTTTCCTGGGTCGAGCAACAACTTCCCTTAATTCAGGCGAAAGTATAGGTAACTTACTCATAAAGTCTGCTGTGATATCTACCCTTGATATTTTTACTTCGATAACATAAGCCCAGGTACGCAACCACTCATCTATCTTTCTAACAGCATCCTTCCAGTCATGACGCCATAGGAATTGAGACTTGAAGCGTATCTTCAATTCGGGGAAATTTTCACCAGACCTGGCATCAACAAATATGCGTATGTCCAGGTCTTCGTTGGACAATATAAACTTATATCTCCCGAAACCTGTACGTAGCACCATAAAATCATAACCCCTGAATCTTACACCGCTACCTTTGTCATACAGGGTCGACTGTGCGCTCTCTTTGGCTTCTTTTAGCATATCCCACTCCTCTTGAGTTAACTGGTAACTGACAATACAGTAGCCAATCTCTAGTGTGTCTATACCAGCTATAAGTACTTTGTATGTTATTTTTTCCAAGATTACGTGTCCTCAGACGAAGTCTGACCTATTGCCGATTGCGCTCTTGTCACCAGCTTTTTAAAAAGCCTTCTACCAGCTTCTAACTGTGTCGAGATTGCAGGACGCACTTCGATACTGAATGTAACTTCAGTTGTATTTTGAACAGCCTTATTATTTCCCGACCTTGCCATGCTTTAATGATGGCATGGAATTTACGGCAGTAGACTGTGAGCAATTTACATACTCTATGCGTGGCAGACTGTAGATTTTATGTACAAAATGAAAAAACCACCCATTTCTGAGTGGCTTTTATCCTTTTACCGATTAACGATACTTATTGAGTTTTACATTTTCCGGTCTTTTCTCTAATATAGCCTAAAGCTTCATCAAATTCTTTTAGCTCATGGAGCAGGTTCTCCGGTTCTACTACAACCGGGTCTTCTGGTGTAGTTTGCCTTAATTGTTTATAGTAGTATCCTGTAGGTCCATCATGGACTACTCGACATTGATACCAACGCCATGCGGTAGTCTCGATAACTCTACCGTGTTTGAGTTTAAAACCCGCGTCCATATACTGTTTGATTAACGACCTCTGGGCAAGTGCAGGCATTTTCCCATCCAATACTGTGTCCACATCGAATCGTTTTTTACCGCGTTTGAACATGGGAATTCGACCCATTCTTTTAAACATCCGGTGGTACTTTTCATTGGTATCGAGCAGAGCGCGAACAAATACTAACATAGCCAATATGTTTGCAGTATTTCCTGTTATGCGATAATTCCCTTTGGCACGAGCAGATTCCGAATTAAAGCAGACCCTAATAAAGTTGTCCACGCTTCGAGCTAATACCTTAAGGTCATGCCTACGCCTACGGCTAATCAATATCGGTAACATGAGCCTGTTTTTTACATCAGTAATCATACCTATTGCGCCGACTATTATTCGTCTTGCGGACTTCGCCGAATTATCTTCGGGCTTTGAATTCTTTTTATAACCTGCTTTTTTCACCATGCCTTTAAGTAATTTATCGCTTTCAGGGATTCTATGCTCGATTGTAGAAAACGTTTCCTGGACGCCAGTTAATAATATGCAGTCTTTAATATTCTCGTATAGTGCTTTAGCTTTTGGGTGTTGTTCCAACACTACAGCTAATACGGCAGCGCAAAAATCTAGCTTTATTGTCTCTGGCGGATGATAAGATTTATCATATTCGTTAACGTCTTGCTTTCCCATATCAAACTATTCTAGCATTCAATGTTATAGTATTTCCTCTTTTTGAGTTGTTACTTTAGTCATTCCGTGGCATAATCATATTGATTATGAGTGAGCATTATAGATATTGTTACAGTATAACCGTAGAAACGGCAGATGAAGTTGCCCTTCAATGTCTCAGGTCAATAAGCGATTATTCTCAAGTATTAGGTAACAAAAGAATAGTCTGGGGTGGAACTAAGAAAAAGGACTGGCAGCGCAGTAGAAATCAGGTAACTTTTCACTTCTCAGACCCACAATACAGAAATGTATTTAAGGTTGAGGCACAGCGTGTTTTACCATCAGCCCTTTGGCATGTTGTAAGGGAAAATGATAATGACCCGGCAGTACCACAGAATTAGACAGCTTGCGGTATTTTCTCAATTTTATGGATGTACGCATGAAAGGGCAAACTTCCGATAATTGTTCATATGATAATAAGATTCAATAATCATTATGAAATAAATGGAGGTGTTAGATGGCAAGAAAAATTCATAAAAATATCACTGGACCAGGGTTGGCAAAAAGACTTTCTAAAGGTACAGGTAAATAGGAATCAAACAAGAAAAATTGACATATGATGTCGGATTTCCAATTTCTTCCGATGATTATGCCGATAGCATAAGATAGTTAGACATTGTTGATTTATAAACGTACGCATGGAAGGGCAGACATCCCTACGTTTGTTCAATAATGATAAATTTGAATTCAGAAATGCTTTAGGGCAATTAGAGGCGTCTAGTACAAGAGCTAGGAGCCTTTCTATTTAACTGTTTAGATGTAAGTATTAATAAATAATCTTGAAAGTTCTGTTTAAAAGAATCCTACACTCCATTCATCGTACGGAATGCCATTTGAAAGTATACCATTATAAACCCGTTCTCTAATCTTATTCGAATAAATACTTATGTCCCATAGCCGCATCTGACCTTGTCCTCGACCAAGTAAGTTTGTCTTTCGAAAGTATTCTTCTAGGTTACGCATATCAGGAAACACCCAAGCTAATCTCGAGAATAAGCTAGACAGTAGGACACCTAAGGGTCTAAAATATTCTTTCTGATCTTTTAGCCAGTCCGAAGCTGATGCCCCAAGCTTGTCTCCTATTGGAGAACAGATGTAACTAGTAGCCGCTGAGCCGTTAGGTCCATATACTTTAGAAAGGCTCTCATTATAGGAAGGGAGCTTTGGACTCATATAAGTTATTTTAGATATGGTCCAAGTAGCCAGATCTGATACTGTGACAAAATCAATGCATTCAATAGGATGCGTGACATAGGTCTCGTCAGCATCTGTAATTACTTTCTCTATGTTGACTATTGGGTTTGATTTTTTGCCTTTCCATGAGTGGGAATGAGCCAACAAGCCATAGATGATTGGAGAATTAAGCTCCCTGTATGGTGTACCAATTCTTTTAGGCAAATTCCGCCGGATTTCTGCGGAGGTTTTAACTGCTTTTTTGATGTCTGCTGCTCTAAGTGTAGTCTTACACTCAAAGGCACCCGCAATGCCTCCAGATAAGTATAGTTTTTTATCTAATAAAATCTTGGGGTAAGAAGGATACAAAACTAGTATATCAACCTGTGGACTAGCGTAACCCGAATCGGTAAGAATGCGGCCTTTAGTTATAACATGGAAATAGGTTGGAAGCCATTCTCTGAGAAGAGTTGCCCAATTCTCCTCTCCTTGGTCCCCTGCTGTGCCTGGGTCTTGTGATGCACGTTTTCTAATACGAGTGTATTCTTTTGTAATTTCGTCATGAGTAGAAATTACAAAATCGTGGATGTCATGTTGTTCCATTTTCATTCACAGTCAACATTGATATTTTGTTTAGTTAATTATATCATAGCTAGCCTTGGTAAAATATTTAATGGCTCTTTACCTAAGGGGATAATCGTGAGTACAATAAATCAAACATCCCTATATTCGTACATCGGTGATTTTCATTGAATCGAAAAGCTAAAAGGTATAGAATAGCTATACGCATGGCTGGACAGACATCCCGATGTTTGATTATTAAATCCAATGTATCATTTTTTATTCATTAATGATTTTGTATCTCCAGAGACTCATCTTGTATCATAAGCGACTCGTTGTTGACATATCAAAATTATCGTAATAGAATTTGACTACTCGAATAATAGCAGGAGAGGAATATGGCAGACTATGATTTGAGGTCTACAGTACCAACTGATATTAGAAAACGACTTGTGGAAGGTGAAGAGGTCTTGTATTATGCTTCAGGGGGAGGGTGCTTTTCAGGCGGTAGAACATATTTCCTTATAACCGATAGCAGGGCAATGTTGACGGGAATTCAAAAAAGTGGCTGCCTTGGTATTGGAGGGTCAACAGCAGCTTTGGATATCCCCTTGGAACACATAACGTCAACAGGGACTGAGAAGTCAGGGTGTATATTCAGGCAAGGGGTAGTCACCGTAAGCTCAGGAACTGCAACTCAGAGAGTTATATTATCGAACCCAAAGGAAGCCGAAGAGGCTAGTTTGACCTTGCAAAGAATATTAATGGAGAGACGAAAAGGTAAATAACTAATGCTGTCGAAATTAGTTACAAAACCCATTAGATTCTATCAAAAATCTATTTCCACCAAGATGGAACATCGATGCCGTTATTATCCATCGTGTTCAGAATATGCACTCATGGCTATAAATAAATATGGGGCTTTTAAAGGTTTATACAAATCCTCTAAGCGCTTGCTTCGATGCCATCCTTATTCAAACCACCCTCACCTTGATTATCCATAATTCTAGATATGATATTAATCACATTAAAATCTCGTGATTTTCACTTTATAGAAAAAGCAAACGGTATCAGATATTTGTACGCATGAGTGGACAAACATCCCTATGTTCGTTCAGTGGTGACCTCTGGTACATAAACAATCACTAAAAGAGGGGCTGATTTGCTTCCTTTTTTATCCCAGATGTTAATTACATTAACTAAAGACCCCATTGACAACACCCCAATCAGGGAGTAGATTCAAAGTAATAAAATTAAAGGAGGAAATCGAATGAGCGTATTGGTTTTACTCGAAGTACAAGTTAAACCTGAGGATATCTCTGACATGAAGTCATATATGTCAGAGATACTTCCAGATACTCGCGCATATGACGGTTGCCAGGGAATAGATGTGTATTTCAATACCGAGGATACAAGCAGTATGGTTGGGGTTGAACACTGGGACTCACGTGCCCACCACGAGAAATATATGGCTTGGCGCACAGAAACTGGGGTTATGGATAAAATCGGCACAATGTTTGCTGGACCGCCAAGCATTCGATATTTTGAAAGAATTGACGTGTAGCATTCGTCAGAACGACCGAGGTATGTATTTCAGTTGGATTAGGAGTTATCAGTAGGATATATATAAGCCAGTTTATTATTAAGGATTAACAAACATCCCGATGTTTGTTCAGTGATGACTAAAAGTTCCTTCTTAGCAGGATTAAGAACCTTAGCCAGTGGTGAATCTTCTGGAAGTAAATAATCAAGGTTAACTAAATCTTGAGAATTAGTTTCAGGATGTGATTGCTCGAAATCTTCTATAAGCTTATTAACAAAAGACATGGAATCTTCTTCAGAGGATTTTAGAATAACAGCCCCAAGTCTAAAGTTGAATTTAAAACTTTTAGGGTCAGCCACTAATTCAAGGCAAATGTGTTCAAGAAAACTGCGCTTGTCTTTAAAGTGATTACTGAAACTGTCATCAACCTCTATCGACTGTAAATCTTTAAGAAGTGATTCAGATATTTGAGTCAGTTTAACATCGAAACGCTCGCTTTGTTTGGCTTCTTTACGAGAATAAAGTAAGGTCTTAAGTAATCTTTCATCATTTAAGCGTTCTCGTTTGAGATTATCCACTGTTTCAAGAACATACTCTTTAGTAACACTATCATGTTGAAGTAAGCTATAGAGATTCTTTTCTTTGATAGAATATGTATTTAACTTCTTCCTGAGTTTATCTATCTGCTTGTCAAATGACACTATTGGGTCGATTCGGTCAAGACATTCATGCTCGTATTGCCGGAAAAGAATTGTTGTAGGACTGGAAGCCATTTCAACAACCTTTTTCCAGACCTCGCTCTCCAGGCGGTGAGCCTTGATATATCCGGCATCGCATATCTTTCCTCTGGTAGCGGTAGGGCGTGCGCCCCGGCATTGATAGTATCGGTATTTACCGTTCAAAGTCGTACCGCCTATTGGGGAACCGCACTTGGAACACCTGATAAAACCAGTAAACAAATATGCAGCATTTTTCTTTATTGGTCGGGATTGCTTTGTATAAAGTATTACTTCTTGAGCCTGTTGAAACATTTCCTCTGGAATAATCTGCGGTGTTACATCGGGAAGTAAAAACCAATCTTCTTGTGGCGTGGAAATAACCTTTGTTTTACTGATACGCTTGGTTTTGCCTGAATAGGTCTTTCCGGTGTAAGTTTCATTGGTGGCAATCCGGCGAATGGTCAAGGGATGCCACATAGAGCCCGACTTGGACATGATGCCAGCCTTGTTAAGTTCAACGGCTATCTTGTAGAAACTGAAGCCTTGTATTACCATATAGAAAATTTTCTGGACTATCTTTGACTCTAGGTCGTTGATGGTTCGGTGTCCGGTTTCTTTGTTCCAATCGTAGCCGTAAATGCCTTTACCTGTACCATGAGGAAGTTTGCCTTCTTTAAGGCGGGCTAGTTTGCCTCGCCCTGTACGCTCTTTAATCTTTTCAGCTTCTATCTCTGCGAATGTTCCTCTGAGAAAAGTAATTGCTTTACCCAAAGGTGACTCGTCTATGTCCTCGGTAACTGATTCAAACATTACATGATGCTTGTCGAGTTCATCCCGAAGGAGAACTCCGTGTGTGGCATTGCGTGATAAGCGGTCAAGGCAATATACAACCACAACATCAATATCGCTGGCTCTAACTAAGTTTCGTAGTTTGATAAGCACCGGGCGTTCCAGAGTAAGCCCTGAGTAAGTTTCGGAAAACTTTCTGACTACTTGATAGCCTTTCTGCTGGCAATAGGCTAAACAAGCCTCTCGTTGCGTCTGAAGGCTTGTCCCTTCCTTCTCTTGGTCGTCTGTGCTAACTCTGCAATAAATAGCGGCTTTCATATGTTTCACCTCAAGTATTTGAGTTTAGGAAATTCAAAGGGACTATTAATATTTGGATTATACTACCATATCGGCATACAACGTCAATTTATAAAGACAGTGGCATGGCGGTGTGTCAGGGTCGGCGCCCTGGCGCCGCCTCGCTCTATTGTAATTCTGTCATTAGCCAATATAAAGCCCGGTTCGGTGCAGCCCTCCCTGCGGAGCACGTACCTCGGGGGTCAAGGTTCATCTTGACACTTGCGCCATGTGATAAGGTTGACAGACGGCAACGGCGTACCCTTTCCCTTCCCCGTTCGTACGCCGTTGCCTCATAGGTCTGGTAACCACATGAACGCAAGTGCCTTGAGGTGGGGAGGGGCGTAACTCTGGTGGTGCTGGGTGGCCTTACAACTTGACTAAATAATGGTTTAGGTCTAATATCTTGGTATAGAGGTGCTGGCGGTTTACCCGCTTCGCCTTTCCCCCCTCACAACTCTCAGGGGGGTCTATAAAATCACTTTTGAATACAAAAACAGCAAAAAACGTTACAAGAATTGACAAATTGTATACACTATGACTATAGTGTATACATGACAAAGGGACGAAATACTTCAGTCGTATCAGTACGGTTGCCTGATGAGATAGTAACTCGTCTTAAGAAAATAGCCAAAAATCGCAGGCAGTCAATGACAGAACTACTGAAACCTGTAATTGGCAACTTTGCTGTTCGTGACCATATTAAGGATGTAATACATACACCTGAACCGGCTCAAAATGTGATTGAGGAACCGCCTGATTTGGATATAGAAACTGGCTATTGGAAAGAACCGAAGCCGAAGTTTGAAGCGTCTCCGAAACCTGAAAGTCGTAATAAAGCTAGAGTGAAGCGGAAAACAAAGAAGAAGCGACACTAAAAAAGGCTCCCGTTCCCTTGTATCACGGGGGCCTCCAACACCAGTTAAAGATAAAAAATGGACGTCATACTCTAAAAACAGGGCACTTGAATACTATTCTGAGACTATTTATCATAAATATATAGGGAGTTACTTGGAATCTGCAAAAATAGCCTGCCTACACGAGAAGTTCTTTGGCCTTATTTTTGTAGAATTATTATTAGATGTTACGATATTAATATGATAATTCCGTACACCAGAAATTCGTGCAAGTTTATCTGTTAAGGCGTTGCTGTTAGCGCAGAACACTATTTTATCTAACTTCGAAGTTTTGGACGCCATTAATATTATCTCATCGAGAAATGAATAAGAAATCATATCAACATCATTAAGATTTAAAACAATCGGTCCCAAATTTAGGTGTCGATATAACTTCTTGTAGGCTTCCAAGCCTCTTTTTCTGGTTATAAAGTGTTGTGATAATTGATTAACGTGTATACTTCTCATCTAAATCACCGTCCTGTTGGGAATGAAATTTGTATTTGCACTCCACAGAGATTATAAGCCATATCTCCTTTAATAGTTCGGTGTCTATTTAGTATAACATAGCCGTCTCCAGTTGCCAATATAAGCTCCCCATTTGCTTCATGAATCTGTTCGCTTACTTGTGTCAATCCCATTCCGCCATCAGTTCTTACACTGACTAGAGGCTCCAAAGCTTTGATAATTGCTTCATAGTGAGGGACGTCAGTTAGATAACTGTATTGGGGGTTTTTACATAGACTAGCACGAATTCCAATACCACAATCACCAATTGCAATTGTAATCTTATGTTTGGTTGGATAATATTGCATAGCTAAGGTTGCCAATGAGTGGAGGGAATGTTCAGCAAAATTATCGACTAATTCGGATACTACTTCTGTTACTAATCCGCAATCTACATCAACTCCTTCGCTAACTAAAATATCTAGTATATTACGTGCTGTCTCTTCTGCAATATCCGGCCGTTTCTCGATATCAACGATGTCGTTTAATGATGTTGAATTGCCAAATGCTCTAAGTTTTGTAATAGCTTGAAGATTGAAGCGGTTCCAAAAATTTTGCTGAGCAAGATAAGTTCGAGCTTTGGTATTTGTTGGAGGAGTTACTAAAATTGATTTACCAAGTGAACTATGATACCTAATAAATTGTCCAAGATATACTAATGCGAAGGGTAAAAAGAAAGTAATATTCGACAAGTCGATAACCGGTTCTTGATTTTCGATATCTATATTATTACAGAGTTGGTCGACATTCCTAAAAGATAATTCCAATTCTACTTACCCTTCTTAATAAGAAACCATTTAAACTATATTATAGCATTATAATGAATGACTTAATGTATTCAATATTAGGTAGTGGGTCAATTTGGAAAAAGTTTGAACAACATGGGTGCCATTACCAGAGAAGAAACTGAGACATTCGCCACTCATGTGCTCGAAGAGCTTTGCTTAGATTGGAAGATGAAGTGGACTAGAGCCGAACCTGGGATTTGTCTTAAGAAGAGTCAGGAGATACTCATTCCAGAGAGCATGATTGGACAATATCCTTGGCAGGCAAAGGAGTATATCCTGCACGAAACCACTCATATCTTTACAGATGACAATCGACATGGAGAGGAGTTCTACATGTTGTATATTACTTTATTGAGAAGATTTATGTTATCATCGGCGGGGACATAGTAAACGAATTAGTTATTATATGTGTCCCCACCGACAATGGGTGAGTGGGGATAGAGAATTGCACTTCTCTACCCTTGCACACTAGATGAAGATGTAAACGTAGTCCGCTCTTCCACCGCCACCAGTAGCACCCTTCATGCCTTTAGCTATGAAATAAGCTTCAACATTTCTGGCTGCTTGTTGCGTGTCAGCATCCCACTGATACCAAACGCCGGGATTACCGTGTTCTGCCCTACGGCGGTTAGGGTCATCAGTTACACCGATAGTCCAAGTAGAATAATTGCCAACAAGACTTTCGATAGCAGCCTTTATGTCTGATTCTGATGCCATTTATAATCGTCTCCTTTCTTTATTCTGCTAATCCGACTATTTCATCGACCGTCCAGATATGGTCAATTATCCCCGCTGCCATACCAGGTGTTCTGGGATAAGGGTTAGCCAGTGTCTTGTGAGGTCTAGCAAAGTTGTAGTACATGAAGTGAAGTGCTACGGCGTGTTCTAGGTTCTCAATCTTCTTTGAGAACGCATTGGTCAATCGGGTAAATCTCCTCATGTTCATGCGCATAGTTAAGTTCTGTCTCTCAGCAAAACTCGTAGAAATCTTGCTAGGGTTAGGATTACCTTGGATTACATGTGGATTAGCACCGATGCATTTGGCTGGACTGTATCGCTTCTCGTTCTCTGGTTCTTTGCCATAGAGTTTGACCAACATCGCATAGTCAATATCAGTACCGAACACATCTTCTATCGCATTTAGATATACTTTGTGTCCATCTGTGGTAAGCTGGACACGCTCTGCTAATCTAGTTTGTAGGTCTCTCATAAACCTAAAGGCTTAACCGGCATCTCGCAAACCTACCAGCCAAGACGGAACTAGCTTTGTATCAGCATCAATTGCCGTCCAAGTCCAGACATCACCAAAGCCTAATCTACCTTGCTTATCCTCTGGTACGTTCTTCTGTTTGGCATAGCAGAATGACCATATTTCATCACATTGGATAGTCTGGCAAGGTAAATTCTGTAAGTGCTTATGCTGATACTCAGCACAGGCAGCCCCTACAGAAGCTAGAAGCCTTGTAACCGTGCCTTTTGCCGTGCCTGTCATTCTACAAGTAGCACGGATTGAATTATCCTCTACTAGAGCCGTTATCACTTGCGTTCTCTTTTCTAAATTTAACTTATTCATACCTATATTATACTAGACTGCTCAAGCATTGTTAAGTGTTTTTAGGGTTATTTTAAAAAATATTTTGGGAATTATTTAATATCTAATATAGGTAAAAAGTTTACAAGTCTAAATACACCTGCTGCAGCCTTTTGGAATATCCCCTCTTCTGTCATATTTACTAAGAGGGCATATACTATCCGATATGCATGCATTGGTGTTTTTGATTTTATTAGCCTGTAGTTAAATAGAATATCGGAAGCTGTCCTAACTTTAAGCAGACCATCATTTCGTTCAGCTATTCTCTTAATTCTTTCTTGATGATTTTTTTGGTCAGCTAAGAGGTTGCGAAAATCCTTCTCCACAGTAACTTGTTTCCCGGTTCTCTGAAGATGAATTTGGAGTGCTAATTCCATAGTTTCTGCTTCCCTAGTGAGCCTGCTTAATTTTTCCCGTGCATCCTCATATTCGTTTTCGGCATCGTGAAGCTCGGTTTGTATTAAAGCAAGAGTTTTGCGAGTTTCTTCTTCCCAACTATGATTGGATATTACCATTTAATTACCTCCTAAATTGTGTGTGTTGTAACTACTAATTTTGTTACTATAAAACTATAACTAGACTATACTCTATACATCACATACTCCTTTAGTCTATTATATAGGCAGGTGCGGAGGAGACGGGATTTGAACCCGTGACTGGTGTTACGAGCACCAGTATCAGTTTTTGAGACTGACTCTTTAAACCCCTCAGACACTCCTCCGATACGCAAAATAATAGCACTGTAGAAGTTGCGAGCTCTTACAGTGCTATTATACTTTATGAGTTGTGGTATTGTCAAGTTATGTGGGGTAGCTATTTCCCAGATGCGTTCCAGCGGGCCTGTGCTGCCTTTTTAGCTATCTCACTTCGTTGTTCTGGGGTTAACCTCTTGGCTCTAGCCTTACCACCTTTTAAGCCACCAAGACGCCCTAGAGCCACAGCAGCAGGATTCTTACCATCTTCTCTTGGTACTAATACTTCGCCAGTAGTCTCTTGGACAATTTGAGAAGCTAATACGTTTGTGTCTTTGGATTTCTTTTTACTTGACCGCTTTTGCATACTTTCATTATACCACAGCCACAAAAAGGGTCAAGTCTCTTTAATTTCAAATTGACCCACTACCCAATATTAAGTCATATTGTTCAATACCAGCTTTGGAATAATGCTAACAGACTCTTTGTCGGAAGTCTGGTTATAGTCCAAGACAATCAGACATCCCTATGTTCGTACAATGGTAGTTGGGACTCAACACGGTAAAATACTTACAGATTGCTCACCGTTTGAAGCTACGTCCACGACAATCAAACATCCCCATGTTCGTGCAGTGGTGACTTTCACTAAATAGAAAAGGTAAACGGTATCAAATATTTATACGCATCACTGGACAAACATCCCGATGTTTGTGCAATGGTGAGCTTGCGATATTTGGAGAGAAGTTGAGGGGAGCATTTTAGTCCCCTTTTCTTTCCTACTTTTGTCACTTTCCCCAATATTTCTTGCAAACCGAATCCTTTAAAGGTTAATATAGTGTACTTTAAATTACCTGTAGAAATTCGGAGGACAATATGGATTGGGCATCTCTGTTTAAAGCAATACAGCCGTATATTTTTTCTATAGAAACCCCCGAAGGTTCAGGAACCGCTTTCCTTTTTGCCTATAACCAGACCAAAACCGTAGCAGGGTTCGCCACAGCAGCTCATGTTGTTGACCGTGCTGATGATTGGAAACAACCAATCAAGCTTGTTCACTACATGACTAAAAAGGAATTGTTCGTCACTGATGATGAACGAGTCATATTCCTTGACTCGAAACGAGACTCAGCCAGTATTATGCTTTTCCATAAGGTCAATTTCGATATCCCAAGAGATACTTTGCCATTAATGGAGGCAAGAAGAGTTCTATCCATTGGAGTGGAGGTAGGTTGGGTGGGCTTCCCATCAATTGCACACCCCAATCTATGTTTTTTCACTGGTCTAATTAGTTCTCACTTAAAAGGTTATGACTCATATCTCATTGATGGCGTGGCTATTCATGGAGTTAGTGGTGGTCCAGTATTTTACACCCCAGCGCGCAGCTCTCAAAAGAATACACCTAAGATAATCGGTACAGTAACAGGATACATGCCCAATAGAATCCGTGGAGAAACTCTCCCAGGACTTCTCAGAGTCCAGGATGTTACTTCGTTTCATAATACCATCAAGACCATCAAGTCGATAGAAGAGGCGAGGGTAAAACGGGGTAAACGAGCTAAAAAAGAATCAAGTCAATCTAGCGACACATCATCAAATGATTAACTCATTATTTTCTGTTTACAAACGTACGCATGAAAGGGCAAATATCCCCATGTTTGTGCAGTTGTAGGTAAAGCTAATTCTAGCGGGATGACACCCCGAATCTCCACCTCGCCTGTACCTCTGGCGTAAACCTTTATGTCCAGGGCTACTTTGCATCACAACGAGGCTTACATACGCATGGAAGAATAAACAGAACCATGTTCGTCCACTTATGACATTATGATTAGC